>Ga0153937_1000779_pt1 | contig 11734 bp, 10 predicted proteins | sample TSNY021MetaG_FD_104680 | JGI IMG/M metagenome (GOLD analysis project Ga0153937, IMG submission 104680) | Attine ant fungus gardens microbial communities from New York, USA - TSNY021 MetaG | ecosystem: Host-associated > Fungi > Mycelium > Unclassified | place: USA: New York, Robert Murphy County... | reverse complement strand
AGTTGAGCTCCATGTAAAAGGCGATCTGCCGGAATACGTCCGCATCGGCGCAGACCTGCGCGGCTCTGGCGGCAAGACTGCGCAGGCTTTGCTGAACGGCGGCCAGCATCATGGGCCGGGAAAACGAAAAGTACTCGTCCAAAAAGTTATTGTAGCTGATGCGGTCCGCCGCCGCGGATGAGAAGCTGGGGTAAACCTTCTTGATCCGGGCGGACCAGCGCTGGTACATGGCATTGTACTCCTCCACCAGCTCCCGCACCAACCCAAGAGGGAGCTGGGCGCCGTACAGCGTATCGTTTAGCCACTGGGCGGCGGCCTTCATAAGGGCGGGCTGATCCTGAATTACAATAAGGGAAAGCAGCTGCCGCTCCATGTCCGGAAAGCGCTTGAATTCCACAGGAAGCCCGGGGCGGGGGTGGAGCTGTACGCTCTCTGGCGTCATTTGGCAGTCGTCCGCGAAAAACGCGGCCTTGGCCTGGCCAAAGCCCAAACGAAATCCCCCCGGAAATTCGGCGCCGCAAACACATCCCATATGAAAAGCAAGGGCGATGGACGCAAAGGCGTCGGCGGCGATGGCCTCGATCTTCCTGCGATGGCTGTCCCCCTCATCCAAAACCAGCAGCAGCCGCTCGTGCCGGGAGTTGAACATGTCCAGAAAGAAGCCGCACTTATGCAGCGCCATATAGCTCTTTACCTTCTCCTCAAATATGTTCAGGTGGGTCAGGAAGGCATCGCTGCTTACCGGGAGATAGTCCAGGTCATAGTAAAAAAGCGCGCAGTGCTGAAGCCCCGCGAACTGGCTGTCCAAACTGGCCAGCTCGGCATAGGCCGTCTGCTCCCGTTCCGGGTTGAGCAGCTTGCGCAGCAGGGTGCGCACATACTGAGCGGACAGATTCATGTTCATCATTGGCTGAGGGGCGCGGGCAGGCTCCGGATGAGACAGTCTGCTGATAGCCTTGCGAATGGATTCTACCAGGGGCTTTGCCTCAATAGGCTTGAGCAGGTAGTCCACAGCCCCGTTGAGCAGCATGGTGCGTACATACTCGTAGTCACTGTGTCCTGAGATCGCGATCACTTGGGTGCGCAAGCCTTTGTTCAGGATAAAGGCAAGCAGGTTCATCCCGGTCTGTTCCCGAAGGATAATATCGATGACGGCGATCTCCGGCCGTTCCTTTTCCAGGATAGTTTTGGCCATCGCGGGAGTCTGTGCGGAAAAAATCTCGGTGATTCCCAGCTGCTTATGAGGCACCAGGCAGCGGATGGCCGTAATTACATGTTTTTCATCGTCAACAATTAACAGCTTCATGACACGTCCCCCTTATTAACGGATCCTTCCCCCTCGTCCAGGAGCACCTGCTTGTAGGGCAGCTCAAGCCGAACGGTGGTTCCGCCCTGATCGTTTGCGTAGATGGAAAACTTGCAATCAGAGCCGAACCGGAGCAAAAAGCGCAGATAGACATTGGCGATGCCGATGCGGTTGTCTCCGGCAGCTTGGCCGCTTAATTGCTCCACCTGCAGCATGTCGCTAAATTCTCGGGCGGCGGGCGGATACAGAGTTTGCATAAAGTCCAGATCCTGTCGCAGGCGCATCAGGCGCTCGGTGACAGCCAACGCCTGTGCCTGCGTGATAGGAATGCCGTTGTCTTCCATAATCATCACCAGCCTGTTTCCATCAATACGGGCATGCAAGCGGATATAGCCCCCCCTATGCTCATAAAGCCGGCCGTGGATGACCGTGTTTTCCGCCAGCGGCTGTAGGCACATCTTGGGTACCAGGGCTGTCAGCACCTCGTCAGGCGCGTCAAGAATAAATTCCAGCGCCTGATCAAAACGGGCCGACTGAAGGGACAGGTACCTCTTCACATGTTCTATTTCCCGGACCAGCGGCACCATGCTCTCGTCCACATTCATAGCGTACTGGAGCATCTGACCAAAGGACGCCAGATAATTGTAGGATTCCATGTCCCCGTTTTGCAGCGCCTTGCTGGCGATGCACTGCAGCGTGTTATAGATGAAGTGAGGGTTGACCTGGGCCTGAAGCGTCCGAAGGTCGGAGGTGCGGTTGGCCAACTGCATCTGGTAATGACGCAGCACGAAATCATCCATAGAATCCAGCATGGAGTCGATGCTTTCCAGCAGCACCCCCACCTCGTCGTTGGCTGTATAGCGGATAAAATTGCTCAGGCGGGCGTCCTTGTTATAGCCTTCCCGGGAGATATTGGCGCGTATAAACAGGGCGATTTGATTTAGAGGGCGCACATACCGCAGCAAAACACAGAACATCAGCGCCGTAAGAAACACCAGATAGAAAGCGAAGACCCCCATTAGTACGATCTGGGAGGTAAGTGTATCCCGGTACACGTAATCGAGCGGGGTTACAATATACAGCCTCCATGGGCAGTGGCGGCTGTCAAAATCCCGGACGGTGACCAGTTGGCCGTTTTGGGTATAGCTTCCTATGGCAGGAGCGTCCTCCTTGAGCCACAGGTCAGCGCCGTATTGGGGATCGCCGATGGATTTGCCAATCAATTGGCTATCGGCGGCATAGACAATTTGGCTGGTATCGTCAATGAGATATACCGCCGCCCCCTCATCGTGGGCAAAGGCGCAGTTGTCCTCGATATACCGGGTGGAAATATCCACCGACAGCAGCCCGACAATATCGGTGGAGTCGGGCAGGTTGTAAATGGGAGTGTGTACGGTAAATACATGCTGGGAGCGATTGGGTTTGGAAGTGACGAAATGACCGTAGCTTCCCATTAAGTGGCTGATTTCCACCCAGATGGACTGATCCAGGGAGCCGGAAAATTGGCGCGGGTTTTCCGTTTCAAAGCTGTAATCGTTCCGGATATCCATATAATGCGCCAGGTCGTAGGTTGTGACCAGAAAGGAACGCCTCAGCTTATAGGCGGACAAGCGGATTTGTGCGGCGCTGGGGATGGAAGCGTAAACGCTTAGCATGTAAGCGAACAAATCTTGGGAATCCTTGGTTTCGCTGTTGGAAAAATTACCGCTGGTATAATTAAGAAGCCGCTTGGCGGTGGTGTTGTAGTAGATGCTCCTGGAGGCCTCCACACAGGTGGTTATGTAGTAGTCCACATTTTGAACAAGGGCGTCCCGCAAGGGGACAAGCTGCTCCTCGTAGCGCTCCAGGGAGGCGCGGTAGGTGTAGGAGCGGAAAAAACTGAAATAGGACAGCAGAGCAGCCGTGGTTACCGTGACAAACACGATAAGCAGCTTATTGCGGATGCTCCAAAAGGGCTTTGCGGCTTTTTTGCTCATAGTAATCCCCCGCTCCATGTGTTTCCTTATAGTATCACACAGATGGGTTGCATAGCAATATCTACTAATTTTCGAAATAACCCTGTAAATAATTGGTCAAAATTATCCACCGTCAAAGTCAAGATTGTTTGTTTTGTTATTCGGCTGAAAAATATATACTGAATTCACACAAAAACGGAGGGGTACTATGCAAATATCTCAACAGCAAAAACGAAAGCTTGCGGAAATTGGCGACTATATAATCTTCATGGGTCCCGCGCTGGTTTTATTCTGCGTGTTATGCCTGGTCCCTTTCTTTCAACAGATTTGGTATTCCTTTACTGACTGGGACGGGATCAAAGCCAGCTACAACATGATGGGCATATCCAACTACATAAAGGTGTTTCAGGATACGAAATACTGGTCCTCCATGTGGTTTACCATCAAGTTTACCTTCTTTGTCCTCCTGTTTACCAACATCATCGGCTTTTTGTGGGCTTACTGGCTTTCCAAAAAGGTGCCCCTGCGCAACTTCATGCGGGCCGGCTTTTACATGCCCAAAATCGTGGGAGGCGTCATCCTGGGCTTTGTGTGGCGGTTCATATTTCAAAACCTGTTCCCTGTACTGGGACAGCTGACCGGCATTGAGTGGCTGTCACAAACGTGGTTCGCCACGCCGGAATCCTCCTTTTGGGCCATGGTTATCGTTATGTCCTGGAGCATGTCCGGGTACATGATGATCATTTACCTTGCCGGGCTTACTTCCATCTCGGACGACTACCTGGACGCCGCCAAGGTGGACGGAGCCAAGCAGCGCCATGTTATGTTCCGTATAGTGATTCCCCTTATCATGCCCTCCATAACCCAGTGCCTGTTTTTAAGTATTGTCAACTGCCTGCGGGTGTACGATCTCAATATCTCGCTGACCAATGGAAATCCCTTCCGAATGTCCGAGGCAGTCACCATGAATGTTTATCAGACAGCGTTCTCTTCCAATCAACTGGGGTACGGCTCCGCCAAGGCCATGATGCTGGTGTTCATAATCGCGGCGATCAGCATCTTCCAGGTGGCTATGACCTCACGGAAGGAGGTGACCCTGTAATGACAAGCATGAAGCTGCGCGCCCGGGCGGGCCGGTACGCCATGATTGGGGCGCTTATAATCTGCCTTATCATTGTACTGGTGCCCTTTTACATAATCATCATCAATTCCTTTAAGCCTTACGCTCAAATCGCCCGGGATATATTCAGCTTGCCCGGCGACTCCTTCACCCTGGTAAACTACCAAAACGCCTGGCGGCGGCTTAACTTTGCCAACTCGCTGAAAAACACCGCCATTATATCTATTTTTTCCAACGTAGGCGGCGTGGTATTTTCCAGTATGACCGGCTATTGGATCACACGACACCCCAACCGGTTCACAAAAAAATGCTATTATGTCATCATTGCCTTTATGTCCATCCCCTTTCAGGCGCTGATGATCCCCTTTGCGCAGCTTACCAGAAACCTTAACCTAAGCAACAGCCTTTGGGGCATTAGCATATGCTTCTGGGCTATGACAGTACCAATCAGCACCTTTATTATCGCGGGAGCGGTAAAAGCAATACCGGTGGAAATCGAAAGCTCCGCACGCATCGATGGATGCAACTCCCTGACCACCTATTGGCGAATCGTCTTCCCGCAGATCAAGGGCTCGGTTTTCACCGTGGCCACCATAAACACACTGTGGTTCTGGAATGATTACCTGATGACCCAGCTGGTACTTTCCAAAAACTCGCTGCGCACCATTCAGATATCCATGCAGTCGCTGTTCAACGAGGCCTTTTTTGCCTGGGACGTGGCATTGGCCGCCCTGACGCTTTCTATCCTGCCGTTGCTCGTCTTCTTCATTATCGCCCAAAAGCAGGTGCTGGCCGGTGTGTCGGCAGGCGCTGTCAAGGGTTGATATTGAATGTTCGGTATTTTTGGACATTCCTGACCAGGATAAACCGGTGTAGGGGCGGCATTCTGCCGCCCGCGTAACGCCTGCATGCAGATGATGGGCGGCGGGCGGATTTCGGGCGGCAAGAATGCCGCCCCTACAAAAAATATAAAATATATAGGAGGTAAAACAGTGAAAAAGATAATATCCATGCTTCTGGCGTTGGTAATGGTATGCGCTTTGGCCGCCTGCGGCGGTAACACCACAACCAGCACATCCACCGCGCCCCCGTCGACCGCTGCCGCTACCGATACCGCCACCGCTGCCGCCGAGACTCCATCGGAACCAGCCGGCAAGCCGGACGGCTCCGTCAACCTGACCATCATGCTGGCTCTGGGCCAGTGGGCCGACAATTTTGACGAGCTGGTGGAAGCCTACAAGGCGGAAAACCCGCAGATCGGCTCCATCGAGGGTGAATTCCCCAGCTCCTCTACCTACTGGGATTTACTGAAATCCAAGCTGGCCTCCGGCGAAATGCCCGACATTTTCGGCTGCGGCTTTGGCGAGCAGATTGCCCAGTGGCACGATTACCTGGCAGACATCAGCGACCTTCCGGCCGCCGCGGACCTCACTCCCGACCAGATCGCCCAGTGCTCCCTGGACGGCTCCACCATTCAGGTGTTCCCCGTCTACGTGGAGGGTTGGGGCATCCTCTACAACATGAAATACCTCAACCAGGTTGGCTGGGAGAAAACGCCCGAGACCAGGGATGAGCTGGAGCAGCTCTGCAAGGATCTTACAGCGGCCGGCATACAGCCCTTTATGCATCACTATGCCGAAACCAGTCTGAGCCTTACCAACCACCTGGGCTCCACCTGGGTCACCAACAAGGAAGACCCCCTGGGATTTTACGAACAAATGAAGACCGGCGTTGACATGGATCTGGCCAACGACCCCGATCTTAACGAAATGCTGGATTACTACGACCTGGTGCTTCAGTACGGCAACGCCGACTATATCTCAACCGACAAATGGGTTGGCCGTAACGCCTTCTTCCTGGAGGAAGCCGCCATGATTGACGACGAGGGCTCCTGGGAAATTCCCAACATCATGGAGGTCAACCCTCCCCTGGCCGAATATGTGGTGCAGGGCTTGGTCCCCATCTCCAATGACGCCGCCAATAACCGGCTTCAGCTGGCCACAATAAACGCCGCGATCTACAAGGAAGGCGAAAACGTGGATGAGGCCAAGAAGTTCCTTAACTGGCTATGTACCAGCGATACCGCTCAAAAATGGCATCAGGAGAAGATGGGCAACATCCCTGCCCTCGGCTCGGTTGAGGTGCTGGATACCCTTTCCATCCTGGGGCAGCATGTATTCAGTTATATGCAAACCAACAAGGCCCACGAGACTATGACCCCCTGGACCCCCGACGGCGTCAAGGATAACCTGGGCGAGGTATGGAGTCTTTATGTAGGCAAGCAGATTACCCGTGAGCAATTCTTTGAGCAGTACCAGAAAATTTGGACGGATTACGCTGCCTCTAAATGATATGTAAAAAGCTCCTCTCAAAAACAGATGAGGTTTGGGTACCCGCCAAGCTTCATCTGTTTTTTTATGTGTATTTTTTACGGTGTTGTGATATAATATCTTAATATTAAAAATATGGAGTGTGATTTTGTGGAGGTTGATCCCAGTAGTATTTCCCAGTGTATCTTTTTGGTAGTTTTATTGATGCTTTCCGCGTTTTTTTCAGCGGCGGAAACTTCTTTTACCTCACTGGGAAAACTGAAACTCAAAAACATGGTGGATTCCGGCGTAAAGGGTGCGGATAGGGTAGATAAGGTGTTGCAAGACAGGCAGAAGTTTATAAGCGCGATCCTGGTTGGCAACAATCTTGCTAATATCAGCGCTTCCGCTATCGCTACTTCTCTGGCTATTAAGCTTTCGGGCAATAGCAGTATTGCCGTTGGGGCCGCTACAGGGCTTCTTACGCTGTTGGTATTGATATTTGGCGAGATCACGCCTAAGTCTCTGGCAGTACAGCGTGCTGATAAGCTGACAGTGGTATTTGCCCGGCCTGTTTATTGGTGCATGGTTATATTGACGCCTATAGTTTGGCTGCTTAACAAAGTGACAAGCTCCCTAATCAGCCTGCTTGGCGTAAGCGGGGAGAGGACGCCGCTGATAACGGAGGCGGAGCTTATGACCATCGTGAATGTGAGCCATGAGGAAGGCGTACTGGAAACCGGCGAACGTCAGATGATATATAATGTTTTTGAATTTGGCGATATGCGCGCCAAGGATATTATGATACCTCGTATGGACATTGTGGGTGCAGAGATCGACGCCTCTTATGAGGAGCTTTTTAAAATATTTGATGAGGAACGCTTTACCCGTATACCCGTTTACCGGAATAACAACGACGACATAATAGGCATATTGAATATTAAGGACTTTATCTTTTCAATGAAGGACAAGGATAACTTTTCGCTTGAGGGGAATCTGAGAGAGCCGTACTTTACTTATGAAAATAAATCCATTGCCGAGTTGTTCAATTATATGCAGACGGAGAGGATACCTATGGCCATCGTGCTGGACGAGTACGGCGGAACCTCCGGTTTGCTTACGTTGGAAGATATAATTGAGGAAATAATGGGCGACATATCTGATGAATATGATGAGGACGACCAGGAAATAACGCTGATCCGGGAGCACGAATATGTGGTTGACGGCAGTGCCAAGATAGATGACGTTAACGAAATGATAGGCACAGAGCTTACTTCCGAGGATTATGATTCTATCGGCGGTTATGTAATGGGCTTGTTTGACCGTATACCTGAGGCAGGAGAACAAACGAAGGACGGAAAAGTCCGCTTTATCGTGGAGTCCCTTGATAAAAACAGAATAGAGGCCCTGCGCATACATATTGAGGCGTAAGACCTGTGCAAGTTCCTATACCGAACGGTGAAAACATTTACCGACGACGAGCCGATTGGTTGAACGTTTCAACGACTAATCGGCGACAGAGGAGGTTAATGTTTTCCTCGTTCTGTATAGGCTGGAAAAATGATTTGGAGGCCAAAAATGGATTTAAAACAAACCCAGACCATTAGTCAAAAGTTGATTATGACAACTGAGATGAAGCAATCACTTGCCGTTCTTCAAATGGGCGCCGTTGAGCTGACTGAAACCATCATAAAAGAGCTGGATGAAAACCCGGTTTTGGAGGAGGATTACGCCGGAACCGAGCAGCTTCTTGATTCGCTTGTAGCCATGAGCAGGGATGTAAACTATGACAAAAACAACGCGGCTTATGAGGAGGAGAGGGAAAGTCCCATCAATTATGCCGTTAAAAAGGAAACCTTAAAGGATTTTTTGTATGAACAGGCCGGTTATCTTCATGAAAGCAGCAGGAACCAGGAAATAATCTCATATTTGATAGAAAGCGTAGACAGAAGGGGTTATCTGGGCTGCAGCCTTGAAGAGGTGGAAGAAGAATTTAAGGCAAGCGAGGAGGAGGTTCTGTATTGCCTAAGGCTCGCGCAGGATTTTCAACCTGAGGGAGTAATGGCCAGAGACCTGTCGGAGTGCCTCATGATACAGCTTCGTAAAAAAGGTGTAACTAACCCTTGTATTTTAAAAATTGCTGAGGAATATCTGACGCTGCTTTCAGAAAACAAGATGAAGAAGATTGGGCAAATATTAAATGTAAGCCCTGAAACGGCGGCGGAATACTGCAACCTGATACGCTCTTTGGAGCCTAAGCCATCCCGTGGCTTCAGTGAAGGCGAAAACGACGCTTATATCATTCCGGAGGCTTATATTCAAAGGCAAGGAGACGAGATCAACGTGGTGATGAACTACGACTCTGTCCCACGGCTAAAAATAAGCCAGTATTACAAAGACATCTACCATACCGGAATGGATCAGGAAACCAAGCTTTATATGAAGGACAGGCTTAACTCGGCCCTGACGCTTATGAAAAACATTGATCAGCGGCATGGAACGGTTTTTAATATATTGCATCTATTAGTCAAGCATCAAGAGGAATACTTTAAAAAAGGCCCCAGGTATTTGAAGCCGATGACCATCAGACAAATAGCGTCGGAGCTTGAATGTCATGAGTCTACCGTAAGCAGGGCTATTAAAGAAAAATATGTACAGACCGCTTTTGGCCTTATAAGAATCAAAGATCTTTTTTCATCAGGTTACTCCCTTAATCAACAGGATTGTTCATCCAGAACCATTAAAACTGAAATAGAAAGTCTAATACAAAATGAAAACAAGAAAAACCCATATTCAGACCAGCAGTTGGCCGAGCTCCTGGCTGAAAAGCTTATGCCTGTCTCACGCCGTACTGTAGCGAAGTACCGTGAAGAGATGAACATACCGTCTTCTACAAAGAGAAAGATGTTTTAATGAGCGGTATGCACACTAAAGAACGTATTTTTTATGCTTCGGCCAAGTTATTTTCAGAAAAAGGCTATTCTAATGTGTCGGTTCGGGAAATTGCGGATAATGTGGGTATTAAGGCTGCGTCCATATATAACCATTATCCGTCGAAAGAGTCGATACTTGAGGACATTTTTGATTGTATAAAAAAACGGCAGGATGCATTTCAACAAGAATTGGAAGAAAAGACAGCTTGTACTGATTATAAACCTGATTGGACGGACATGAGTTTAGTATATGATCCGTCTGAGCTGGAGCTGATGCTCTGGCTCACCAGGATAATGTATATGGAGCAGTTCACCTCAGACAGGGCTGCTGATATGCTGGTTGGCCGTACACAGAGATATTATGTGGACGGTTATCAGTATATTTTGGAAACCCTTTACAAAAAGGGCCGTATAAAAAATGAAAAAAATATTTACTATTACGCGGAAATAATGGCGCGTCTGGCGCAATCTATGCAGCTGGAATTTGCCCATCCGGAATTAGAAAACAATATGGAGGATTCCAGAGTGCTTATTGAATTATTCTATGATATGATATTAGCCTATGAAAAAAAATGAGCAGCCGTAAGGAACTGTCGGAAAATAACTTGGACATTTTCTTGTCTTTTTGCCGGATTGCTTCGTCAGCTCCTCCTAGCGCACCTCCAGTGCGCGTCGTCGTCTCTTCCTTGCACTCCGACAAAAATCCTGCGAAAATTTGTCCAACTTATTTTCCGACAATTCCTTACTTATGGTACGGCTCTTTTTTTATTATTTTAAAGGCCCGGTATATCTGCTCCAGAAGAATGAGCCTCATAAGCTGATGAGGAAACGTCATATCTGAAAAGCTCAGGGAAAGGCGGCCTTTTGCGATCACCTCCCTGCTCAGGCCCAAGGAGCCGCCGATAACAAAGGTGATACGGCCGGTACCGTCGGCCATGGCCTTTTCTATATAGGAGGCAAGGTCCGGCGAATTCATTTTGCGGCCCTTTATATCCAGAATGATAACATGCTCATCACTTCCCAGCGCTTTTATGATGCGCTCACCCTCAGCCTTTCTTACCTGTTCCTCCTCGGCAGGGCCGCCCTTATCCCTAAGCCTTTCCTCAGGCAGCTGTAAAACCTCTGTGTTGGCGTATTTTTGCAGACGCTTTAAATATTCCTCCGTACCTTCACGCCAGTATTTTTCCTTCAAGCTTCCAATAGCAATAATCTTTATTTTTAACATGCCGCATCGGCTCCGATCTTTTCTACAATAACGCAGGCTTTATTGGATTATACCTGAATATATGCTATAATAGCAAAAATTTGTTTAGGGGGACGGCAAATGGAGCGCTTGGCTGAGCGGATATATACCAACCTTATTGCGGAAGGCAGGTATAAATTATTTATAAACGGTATTGGCGTCACCCTTTCGGTATCCTTTTTCGCCGTACTCATCGGAACGTTTATAGGCTTGTTTGTAGCCTTGGCAAGGCTGTTTCTTCCGGACGCCATAAATAATATTAAAAAGCGTAATCAAGATCAAAGAGGTTACAAAAAGGTTGTAAAAGATATTTTTGTAATATTCCCCCTGAAGGCGATAGTCAAGCTTTGCTCCGCGTACATAGATATTATCAGGGGCACCCCCTCTTATATACAAATATTGATTTTTAACTTCGTTATATTCGCAGGCTTTATGAAGGTGGCGTTTCAGGCAGGCTGCGTTGCCTTTGGCGTAAACAGCGGCGCTTATGTGGCTGAGATAATCCGGGCGGGGATACAATCCGTAGACAGGGGCCAAATGGAAGCGGGGCGCTCCCTTGGCTTTTCTTCGGGAGCAACGCTGCGGCTTATTATTCTGCCTCAGGCTGTCAGAAATATATTGCCACCGTTAGCGAATGAGTTTATCGTGCTTGTAAAGGAAACAGCCATTATTGGATATATAGGAATTCAGGATTTAGCAAAGGCGGCAAGCATTATTACCAGCCGTACCTTTGACCAGGCAGTGCCGCTTTTCGCCGTGGCGCTGCTGTATTTCATTGTTATAAAAATTTTATCCATTTTGTTTTCTCAGCTTGAGGAGCTGATGAGTAAGGCAGATTATTGATACGGAGGGAGGGAATACCTTGATT
>Ga0153937_1000777_pt1 | contig 11743 bp, 11 predicted proteins | sample TSNY021MetaG_FD_104680 | JGI IMG/M metagenome (GOLD analysis project Ga0153937, IMG submission 104680) | Attine ant fungus gardens microbial communities from New York, USA - TSNY021 MetaG | ecosystem: Host-associated > Fungi > Mycelium > Unclassified | place: USA: New York, Robert Murphy County... | reverse complement strand
GAGATCATCCGCTCCGTCGCCGACGACATCCGCCCCGCCGCCATCATCGTGATCGACGCGCTGGCGGCCCGCAGCACCGCCCGGCTTGGCAGCACGATCCAAATCGCCAACACCGGCATCTCACCGGGCTCCGGCGTCATGAACAAGCGAAAGGAGCTCAGTCAGGAAACACTGGGAGTGCCGGTGGTGTCGGTGGGGGTGCCCACCGTGGTGGACGCCGCCACGCTGGTCGGCGACCTGATCGGCGGCGATGAGGAGGACTCGGACAAGTGCCGCGAGATGTTCGAGCCCCAGGGCCGCAGCATGATGATCACCCCCAGGGAGGTGGACGTGCTGATCGGACACGCCAGCAGGGTGCTGGCCCTGTCGGTCAACAGGGCGCTGCACCCCACCCTTTCGATGGAGGACATCGGCTACCTGATGAGCTAGCTTCATCAAAATGGCCCCGGGGACCACACCTTGTACTTCTATTTACCATCCGCTTTGAATATCTATAGGAGGAGGGCGAACACGTCCTCTTTGTGGATTTGTTTACAATACACGGATGGATAGAGGGAAGAGCTTGAAGAGTCGCAGAAAAAAAAGGACAGTGCGCGCGGGGCCCATTCTGCTGCTGATTTTGATCGCGCTTGTGATACCGGCCTGCTTCAATTGGCTGCGCCAGAACAGCGCCCTGCTGGGGCTGGCGGGAGAGCGGGCGGCCATGCTGGCCGCCGCCGTCAACATGCCGGAGGAAGGCATCGCCCTGCTGCGGGAACGCTTCGAGCAGGAGCTGTACACCCCGCCGGCCGAGGCGCAGGCGCCGTCACAACCGCAGGTTCACACGCCGTACACGCCAGGGCAGCCCGCCGGGGAACAGTCGGCGCCGGGGGGGGAGAGCGAGGCGGCGGACATGCAGGGCAGCTCCGAGGCCGACGTGAAGCCGCCCAAGATCCCCAAGGCCTATCAGGCGAACATCATCAATGAAAACTTCGCTGTCAGCGAGGGCGCCGGTATCGTGCGCTACCAGGCGGGTGTAATCAAAAACGACTCGGGGCACACCGACAAGGAGGTGGAGAATATCCTTGAAACCACCTTTGACCTGGGCTTCAGCGACACCGCGGAGCCACAGGTGCTGATCGTGCACACCCACGCCACCGAGGCGTTCGAGCGCTACGACACCGACGTGTACGACAAGCGCAACACCTGGCGCAGCCGGGACAACAACATGAACATGGTGTCGGTGGGGGCGGCCATGGCGCAGGTCCTGGAGGAAAACGGCATCGGCGTGCTGCACGACACCACCCAGCACGACTACCCCTCCTACAACGGCTCCTACGAGCGCAGCGCCACCACCATCAAAGCGTATCTGGAGGAGTATCCCAGCATCAAGGTGGTGCTGGATCTGCACCGGGACGCCATGGAACGGGAGAGTGAGGCCATCGTCAAGCCGGTGTGCATGATCGACGGCAAGAAAGCGGCTCAAATCATGATCATCGCCGCCTGCGATGACGACGGCACCCTGGGCGTGCCGAATTACAAAAAAAATCTGCGCTTCGCGGCGGCGCTGCAGAGTTATATAGCGGGCGCCTATCAGGACCTGGCCAGGCCGGTGTTTTTTAGCTACCGCAAATACAATATGGATTTGTCGCCGGGCTCTTTATTGATTGAATTCGGATCAAATGCCAATACTCTGGAGGAGGCAGTCTACTCCGCGCGTATGGCGGGCCAGGCGCTGGCCGACCTGATCCGCGATAACACGCGCGGGACAGAGGAGCCCGCGGCGGACGCCGACACCGACGCGAATGGCGCGGGGGACGCCGGGGTGGACGAGGACGTGCAAACAACACAGGAAGAGGACGAAGCACAGTGAAAGACAAGACGAAACAATTTATCGGCGGCTTTGTGATCACCACCATCTGCATCGGCGCGCTCTGCGGCTTTGCGGTGGTGGACCTGAGCGCCGACCGCTACATGCCGGGCCGCTTCGCGCCCATGTTTGCGGTGACGGCCATCGAATCCCAGGGCGTGGACTTTTCCTTTATGGGCAAGCAATACAGCCTTTATGCCGAGCCCGCAAACCGCATCGCGGAGGTCCTTTACCCGTACCAGGGGCTTCTGCCGCCCCACCTGCAGGCGGGCTTCACGGCGGGGGGGATGCTCCACATCGAGCTGGAGGCCGCCTTGGAGGAATAAATCGATACAACGGGGGTGTTTCGCAACACCCCCGTTTTTTTGTTTGCAGTAAAGCAGAGCTTCCACTTTCCGCTTATTTTCTCCCCTTGCTGTAAGGGCGTGCGTCAGTCCCTGAAAACGGAGCGTAAATTCAGCTTTTTACGGATGAAGCCGCCGGCAAAGTAAACGACCAGAATAGACAGCATGGGGAAAAACCTTGTGAACCCGGGGATTGCGATCCAGTCGCGGAGCTGCAACAGCGGAATCTGAAGCAGCGCCGCGACCAAAAATTCAACAGAAAAAATCATGTGCTTGATGTGCTTCCCTATTGATGCGTAACGCCCGCCGCCTTGTCCGCTCATGTGGAACCCCCTGTCTTTTTTTTCACAGCGCGGAGACTTTGATCTCGCCGTCCAGTACATGCACGCGGCTGTGAGCAAAGGACGCCTCCACATTCATGTTGGCTGCGCCAAAGCTGATGCGCACGCCGGTGTGGATTCTTTTTTTGCATTCGATATAGCTCTTCGCCTGGCTCGTGATGAGCATGTCGGTTTTGATCTGGGTGAGCTGTTCGTAGGCCTCCTTGCGCTGCTGCGTGAACTGAACGTAGTTTTCCTTTACGGTGGCCATCACCTTTTTGTGCTCGGGGATCGTCCTTTTTTTCTGCAGCAGGTCGTCATAATGGGCCATAATCTGCATCAGCTTGCGGATTTCGTCGTCAAGCTGCTTGATCCGGCCCTCCAGGCGGGCGATCAGATGGCTCTTTTCAATGCCGGTGGAGCACATGTTGATAACGGTGGCCACATGGGAGGAGGTGCCGATGGTCTTGGCGTAGAGCCTGCCGGTGATGGAATTGCGCCCGCCAATCAGCACGGCGCGTTTGCCGGCCAGCTCCAGGTTACCGCTGCATTCAATGACGCAGTACATGATCGTGTCGGCGTAGACATTGCCCACCGTGTTTACATAGCAGCTCTGGATGTGCCTGCACTTCACATTGCCGCCCGCGCTGATGGTGCCCCGGCGCATGCCGTTGACTCCTTCGCTGATGACAATGTCGCTCTGTGCGTCCAGGTGAGCCCCCTCCACGATGCCGCGGATGACGATGCTGCCGCCGGATTTGATCACGAATCCGGACAACACATCGCCATACACGATGATGTCGCCGGGGAATTCCAGGCTGCCGGTGGAAAAATCCACGCCTCCGGAAACCGTGAGCACCTCGTTGATGTTGATTTTGCCGTGCTTCACATCCACATTGCCATCCACAGCAGCCAGCAGCATCGTTTTGTCCGCGTTGAACCTGGTGCCGGTGCCCGAGGGGTCCATGGGATTCCGGCCGTATTTGCCGTCCAAAACTTTCCCGTGCACGTCCATGCCGTCCTTGCCCTTTTCGGCGTAACGGATTTCACAGAGCGGCTGATCAACCGCCACATTTTGCAGGAATCCCAAGTCCCTGTAGTCGGCGGTGTCGTCCTCCAGGATTTTGGGGCGAAGGATGCGGTGAGTCTCCACCAGATAGTTCAGCGCCCCGTCGCGACCCACCACGGGGGGATGGCCCTGTGCAATGGTGAACTCACGATTATATACCGGATTCGCACATAAATCATCCAACAAAATTTCGTTGATCCCGAAAGTGACTTTTTCCTTGGACAGCTCGTCCATCAGGTCCTGCTTGAGCGGAGGCACGGTGTTTGGCCCGCTGCGCTGAAGCAGCAGCGTGGCGGTCAAGCTGTCGCGGGCCACCTTGCACACCATGATCGGCTTCGTAGGCGGCGGGGGCTCCTCAACAGCTGCCTGCGCGCTTTCCCCCTGGGGCACTGCAATCGCCTTTTCATTCTCTTTACCGTCCACAGGGGTGGTTACTCCCATGAAAACACCTCCTTGCCCATTTGTAAAAATGGCAACAAACAACCGGAATGTCTGACAGCAGCCTTGGTTGCCATTGCACGCGGCAAAGCACTAAGCTTGCTGTCCGGGCCATCAGTCAGAATCTATGTTTAATATCCAATGAATCAATTCTATTATACCATACCATAGCCGGTTTTTTCATTGAATATTATGCCGGCCGCCGGTCGGTATAAATAATTTCTCGATTATGATAGATTTTATCTATGCTTTATTGTATACTACTTGGGGAGGCGAGTGCATGACCTTATCACAGATGCGGCAATTTCAGGCGGTGTGCCATTATAAAAACGTGACCCGCGCTGCTGCCGCGCTTCACATCACACAGCCATCGGTGTCCAGCTCGATCAAGGATCTGGAGGCCGAGTTCGGCATAAACCTATTCCACCGCCTGAACAAGCGGCTGACCCTGACCCAGGAAGGGGAATTCTACCTGGAAAAGGTGACATCCGTATTGGTCCAGGTGGACAATCTGAGCGAGCAAATGCGAGACATGGGAAACAAAAAAAACCTGATCCACATCGGCGTCCCCCCCATGATCGGCACGTTCCTGTTTCCGACCATGTATGATGCGTTTCACACCCTGCACCCGTGCATCAACCTGGAAATCCTGGAGCACGGCTCGCTGCGCACGCGCCAGATGGTAAAAAACGACGACCTGGATATTGCAATCGCAATCATGGATGAACAAGCGGACCCGGAGCTGAACAGGCTGGATATCCTGCGCACCAGCCTGTATTACTGTGTCAGCCCCGAGCACCATATGTCGGACAGGGCGGAAATCAGCATAAAGGACCTGGCGGAGGAGCCGCTGATCCTGTTTAAGCCGGATTCTTCCCAGAACGCCATCGTAAACGAGCAGTTTGCCCGGCTTGGGATCACGCCCAACGTGATGCTTTCGTCCAGCCAGCTCTACACGATCAAAAAGTTTATGTCCAAAGGGCGGGCGGGCGCATTCCTGTTCAAGGAGATCGCGGATATGGAGGACGACATCGTGGGCATCCCGCTCAGCAGCCCCATCGTGATGGACATCTGCTTGATCTGGAAGAAGAACCGCTTTATCTACAGCGATGCATCCAAATTCATCGCGTTTACAAAGGAATACAAATGGCAACCCTAATACCGGTGAATGCGGTATGATAAATGCATGCTGTGGTGGGAGAAGATATTATGAAATTATTATTGGATTTGTTTGGCCGCATCGCGGCGCACTTTCACAAGGAGCACCCGCAGGCGGCGAAAGCGCTGTCCTCGCCGGAGGATACCCTTTCCCCGCTTGAGCCGGACGAGGAGCAGCTGGCCCTGGAGGCGCTGCCCCAGTTCGACTTTGATTACGGCGTTACCCAGACCGGCATGGTCAAGCGCGGCAACACCATGCGCATCGACTGCGCCACCGTGTTCATCGACCGCTACGAGGACAGCTTTTTGATCGCCGCGCTGGAGGATGAGGTGAACACGCTGGAGCTGCGCCACGGCGTGGCCTACAAAACACTGGTGGTGCGCTTTGTGAACACCGGCGTGGGCGAGGCCCAGGGCTGCCGGGTCACGGTCTCCTTCGGCGGGGACAACCGCCGCTTCAGCGGCGAGAACGCATACCAGCCCGGTCAGGAGCTGGAGCTGGCCCTGGTGTATCCCCCCGACCTGCTGCTAAACACTCCTGTTACTTTCGGGCTCGCTTTCTGGGACCGGTACGGCAACCAGTATCTGCAGGATTACAACCTGCATCTGGAAAAGCCCGCGAAGTCCCCGGGGGAGCTGCACGGCCTTTTGCTGAACACCCACTAAGCAAGCGTATCAAACAGCCGCGGAATGCGGCTGTTTTCTTTTTATCGCAATCCAGGCCGGTCATAGCCTTAAACCGCATAATCAATCAAAGCCAGATAGCATCCGCTTTCTTTCTGGGAGCGGTACGCCGATAGTCCACCGCCGGATACCCAACCAACATACAGACCGCCAAGGGCTTTCCGTCCAGGCATACCCAATCGCAGGCTTCCTTGCTCAATGCTGTTGACCGTGCCAGATATCCGTTATAAAGCACGCCAAGCCCCTGGGCAATCGCGGCCAGCTCCATGTTTTGGGCGGCGAGGCCGGCATCTACAACATTGTTAGCGGCGATATACAACACTGTTGGCGCATTGCGGAACAGATAGTCAATTTGCTTTTTCCTGCGCAGGTCGATTAGCCGCTGCAGTTCCCTGGCGGCCTCCTCCGAGGTGGAAACCGCCTGTTCCACACCAATCCAAACCATGGACTTTAAGATCTCCAGCTTATCCTGCACCACCACGAATCTGCAGGCCTGCCGGTTGGCACCGGTCGCTGTATAGCGGCCTGCCTGGATGATGTTCTTCAGCTTTTCGGTTTCCACTTTTTGGTCGGTGTAGTGGCGAATGCTGCGCCGGAATTTGATAGTACCCAGCAAACGCCCAATATCCAAACCGAAATCCCGGAGCGGGTATTCCTGCACATCAGCCATATCGTATTCCGGGATCGACACCGCGCCCGAAAGGCAAATGGCAACACAGTGTCCGCAGTGGATGCATTTGCCCGTATAGGCCGCTTTGCCCCCATCCATCAGTAGGCAGCCGGATATACAGTCATCCACACATTTTCCGCATCCAATACACGCTTCCTTGTTAATCTGCACCATATCATTCTGCTCCTTTACCTTGGCGTACCGGATAATTACAGCAAGGGGAGAAAATAACCGGGAAACAAAGCTTCCTCTTTGCTGTATACAATTGCTATAATTCAATACGCATAATATGTCCCAAGGTAATTATACTGGATTCCGCCGGGTTCGTCCAGCTCAAAGCGCAGATCTGAATGGAACACAGACGTTATTATGCTTCCAGAGGTTGTAAGCTGTTAAACTATATCCTTTAGCATACAGTAGTTATGTCTATAGCATTAATTTCAGGCGGATTATTCATTATTATACTATCGTATTTCACAATGATCCTCTGACCGACACAGAAATGATGGGCGTGGGGGGTATTCACTGCCAGCTGCCTGTTATTGCTCATATCCCTTACCAAAAGAGAGTTGTTTCTTCTTTGAAGGACGGTGGCTCTAGTTTCGGTTGGCCTTGATTGAGACGGCGGTACGGGATGTGGTATTCTTTGAATAGATATCGCGGTGATTTGGGGGGGTATACTATGGGTCATCTGTCCGTTAAATTCAATTCGTATGTGATCACCAGGACGAAAATTACGGGCATTTCGAAAATGAACCAAAACCTCTTGGTTGTTTTCAAAATCCCGGACCAACAGATTCCCGGAATTAACTCGAAGAACGGCTGCGTACACAAACATTTACCTGCACTCCAGTCTAATGTCTTGATATTTTGTCGATCAATACTGGGTCCTCTATGCGATTTCATTTCGTGCTTTGACAATAGCGTCCCATGTAAGGGGGCCGATAATGCCGTCCGGCGTCAAACCAAAGAGGCGCTGGAACTCCGTTACGGCTACCCGGGTATTCGCTCCAAAAATACCGTCTGCCGCAATGGCGGGTATACTGGCATGAGCGGAGTGCAGCTCCAGCAAGAAGCCCTGCATAAGGCGCACGTTGGTACCCGTGGAGCCGATTCCGAGCGGCACCCCGGGATATTCAAGAGAAATAGAGACTCCGCCGGTCAAAAGCCGGTATTGCTTCACGATATAATCCCAGGTGATTGGGCCGATGATGCCGTCCGGCGTTAATAAAAACTGCTGCTGGAACGCCACGACAGACCGTCGCATCTGCTCGCCAAAAACGCTGTCTACCGTAACATACGGGATACTGGTATATACAATGCGGATTGTGTTTAGGTACGTTTGCATCAAGCGCACGTTCGGTCCGGTTGTGCCGACCCGCAGCAAATAACCCGGATACTGAGGGATCGCGGGCGGCTCCTGACCTTCCGCAGGCGGTACCGGTACGTTTTTGTTTATTCCCTTATACACCGCGTAGAGCTTATTCCAAGTGGTGGGGCCTACAACGCCGTCCGCCGTCAAATGAAAGCTCTTTTGGAATTCAATTACAGCATTTTTTAGATTGGTGCCAAATACGCTGTCCTGAATGACAGTTGGGATGCTGTCATAATAGGGGGCAATAAAATTCAATATGAACTGCAGTTCCAATACATCGTGTCCGCGGGATCCCTGGCTGAGAACCGTTGCGGGAGGTGTCTCACCCAATCCGATCCTTTCTCCTTCACTTTCCAACTCGGCCAGCCTGGCGACACCCATGTATATGAAAGTGATTTTGTTCCAGGTCGCGTTTCCGATAACGCCGTCCGCCGTCAAATTGAAGGTTCTCTGGAAAGTTCTTACAGCATCCTGGGTATCCGCATTGAAAGCGCCGTTTGGATTGGATATGACGGGGATCAGGGGAAAGTTAACCCGTATGCGGTTTAAAAAATTTTGCATGCGGCGCACATCGCTTCCCTGGCTCCCCACATGGAGCGGGGCGCCGGGATATGATGCCGTAATCGCGGTGATATTTTGGCTGGCGGCAAGCTCAATATCGTTTGGGTAGTAGTAACGAAGGATTTGAATAGGCGTCATCCCCTGGTTCGCTAATGTGACAGTGCCCCATTGCGAAAGCCCCGGGCAAGTTGCGGTTGTGCCATTGCAAAATTGCGTAAAGAACGGATTTCGAAACCCGAATCTGCGGACAAATGTGTTGAAGTATTGGTCTACAAGCCGGCTGATGTTTTCATAAATCTCGGCGCCTTCCCGGAAATACTGGTCGTAGCTGGTGGAATTTGTGATATCAAAAACAAATCCCCGGCTTCTATACCACTCTGTATAGATGCGGTTCAAAGCGAAAGTTACAATGACATTGATGTTGGCCAGCAAAGAACTTTCCGGCCAGGTGGTATATATCTCGCTTGAAACCACATTCTTTATGTAATCGGAAAATTTTACCCGAAGATTCCGAGCCGAGGAATTGGTTGGGATTCCCAGGTGGACTGTAATATAGTCTGGGATGACAATGTCGCTTGTGGCTTGGGCGATAATTGGATCCAGATTCACGTTCTCTAAGCGCTGAATCGTTTCCCTTGTATTTCGGGTACCTGGGATCCGGTTTTGCTCGCTCTGATTCTGGGCGAGCTCATCCGCGAGCGGTCCTACGGGATTCCTCCCATCCGGAGGCAGTAACAGACCAAGCGGCGGCAGGAAAAAATCCCTGTCGGTTTCCGGTTCAGCCTCTTCGCTCAGCGGTAACATGTTGACAGGCAGAATGGCGGTCTGCGTATCCACAATTTGAACGCCATGCACATGGATTCTTACATAACCAGCTGCAGTGACATCAACATCACAGATGGAATATGCCGGTTTTCCATAATATGGGTCTAATGTGAGTTCTATATCCGGAGCCATTAGGGGGAATTTCTCTGTGTTTCCGTTGGCGTCCGTATCTGTTTCATATAGGAGCCTCCCATTGGGCTTCCTTATTTCAACATGTGCGTTTCCCACAGGCAGCGCGTCGTCTGCCGTATGAGCCTCTACTTTTATGTACCCTATACCCATTTCAATCTCTCCTTGTGGTTGGCTTCTATTCCTGTCCGCGGCGATAGGAGTTGGCAGAAGCGTGATTAATGAATGCACTACACTTTATGAATACACAAAAAGGAATGTTACCAATCATGAGTACTTTTGAATATTTGCAAGGAAAATCGACTGCGCCTGCGGATTCAGCTGCATTTTGAAGTTACAACCAAAGATTGGTAGCACTCTTTCGTCCAATAATTCATATCGTACTATTAGCTGAATATGCAAATAGTTCATCACGATATCATCATTCACATTTGCTGCAGAGCAGCGAAATGGAGGCTCCAATGAATAGCTATCATCAGGATCAAATTCCTTCGGGGATGCTTTTGCGGGTTGTGCAGGACAAACAGTTAACAATTGCTTATTACGATTTATTATATGGACTGACCTCAGACCATCAGGATATTGAAATTATCGATGACATACGTTTTGATGAGGTAAATCATCTTTCTATGTTTACAAATTTATTTACTGATTTATACGGCGAAAAACCAGATTTACCAGTGCCTGAAATTTCACAAATAAGCTCTTTTATCGACGGAATTAAAAAGTCAATTAAGAAAGAGCTGGATTCATATAGTTTTTATAATGATGTCTATTTTACCGATACCAATATAATGGTGCGTGATGTTTTTGCGCGAGCACTAACTGATGAGATTAGGCATGCTGCAAAATATAATTTTATTTACACGCAGTTGATTGAAAGAAAGCAATGAAAGAGAGCGGATTCCAATGCGCAATTATTATCAAGAAAACGGGTTCGTCCCGGGAAAGATTATTGTTGCTTTTAACGAAGATTCTACATACTTTAACAGCCTAATGCCTTTTAACAACAGCCCTATTATAAATGGAATTGATATTGACAGCATAGAAATACTGCATCGTCCGCATAGCAATTCCAAGTCAACCATAAGCGGTAAAGACCACGATATCGTATTGATCAAATTGAAAAACAAAAAGAAAGAGGCTGTAATTGAAGCACTTCGCATCTGCAGGCAGAATCCCCATGTCCTTTATGCAGAGCCTGATTGTTTAATGCATTTGGATATAATCCCTAATGATCCACACATGAATGCTCTTTGGGGCATGAGAAAAATCAAGATTCCCTCTACATGGAATAGATTTATCGGAAGTCCTGACGCTGTAGTTGGCGTTGTTGACAGCGGAATTGATTACAACCATAAAGATTTATCCGACAATACGTGGATTGATCAGAGCGGAGAGGGCATCTGCGGCTGGGATTTTTTTTATGATGATTACGATCCTATGGATAAAAACAGCCACGGAACACATGTAGCGGGTATTATTGGAGCGGTAGGCAATAATGGCATTGGTGTAGTGGGTGTTAATTGGAACGTAAAAATGGTTGCACTAAAGATTACGGGCGATTCAAGCGCCATATGTGCTTCGGCAGCTATCAAAGCGGTTGAATATGCAATTGACAAAGAAATCCCAATTCTAAATAACAGTTGGGGCGGCAGAATTTACTGTGAGTCTCTAAAAGACGCCATAGAACAGTATCATGGATTATTCATCGCCTCCGCTGGCAACAATGGCTTGGACAACGACATTTATCCGCATTATCCCGCATCATATGGGTGTGATCATATTATCTCGGTAGCAGCTACCGGACATAATGATAATCTGACTTCCTTTTCAAATTATGGTGCGGCAACTGTGGATATTGCCGCACCTGGAGCTGAAATTTATAGTTCTTTGTTGAACAACGGATATGGGTTCAAAAGCGGGACATCTATGGCGGCCCCGCATGTGACAGGCGCGGCGGCTTTGCTCAAGGGATATCGGCCCGATTTAACCGCGTTGGAAATTAAAGATATCATTTTATCCAGCGCCGTTAAGGTGCACTCGCTTAGCGGAAAAGTATTGACAGGCGGTATGTTAAATGTGAACGCTATGTTCGAGGTGGCGGGCTCGCTGCCGTTCACTGTGCACTGATTGGGATTTCAAAAGCGCAAAAAAGAGAACGTCCATTTAATATGGCGTTCTCTTCAGCCTGTAGCCGAAAAGGAGCTCAAGGGGTGGCATGAGCTCCTTTTTTCTGGAATGGACTGAAAAAGAAGTAGAAAGCAAGAAAAAATGTGAAAAAACGACCTCCTCTATGCTTCCAATTTGCCAGGTTTTTG
>Ga0153937_1000773_pt1 | contig 11790 bp, 8 predicted proteins | sample TSNY021MetaG_FD_104680 | JGI IMG/M metagenome (GOLD analysis project Ga0153937, IMG submission 104680) | Attine ant fungus gardens microbial communities from New York, USA - TSNY021 MetaG | ecosystem: Host-associated > Fungi > Mycelium > Unclassified | place: USA: New York, Robert Murphy County... | reverse complement strand
GCTCTTATTGATGTGCCTGACAAAAAGAGAGCAAAATATAAATCCATATTAAAAAAAGCCGGACTACCAAAGACAGTAACTATTAAATAAGTCAAAGACAGCCAGGGGCAGAGGTTTTCTGCATCTGGCTGTTTAGGAACTGTCTGGAAATATACTGTACGATTTGGCGGTATATTTTCCGACAGTCCCTTAGTTACTTCAAATCAGGTTAAAAAATTACAAAAACATGTATGAAATTGGAAAATTATAAATATTGAGTCGGTAAGTAGCAAATGATATAATAATAAGGTAATAATAAGGGAGATAGCATGGTACAATTCAAGAATCACAAGTTATTAATAAAGCTTCAGCACTCAGCAGTGCATATACGAGTTGTGATTATCTGTGTATGCTTTATGTTCTTTTCCATGATGGTGATTGGAGGATATTTATCAGCCGTGATGTATCAGAAATCCTACGATGCAACATTTCAAAAAATGAAAATCCTCACAGAAAAGACCATTCAGAATATTGATCAATCTTTTTCCTTTATTTCGAATACGGCATTGGCAGTATCGACCGGAGGAAGTGTCGGTGCATGGATTGATGACAATAATCTGTTTGATAAAGATAACCAGGCATATTATACAAATGTAAACAAGCTGCGTGATGAAATTAAATATGTACTTACGTATAGTAATGCCTGGAAGAGCGATTATATCAGCTATATCTGTGTATTTGTAAACGGAGAACTTTTACTGTATACATACTCAAAGCCAATACCGGAAAGTGTTATTATCAAGTCGGCAGAATTGGCATATGAACAGGTAAAGGAGAATGAACAGGAGTTTGTTCAGGAACTGGCGCCGTTTGTAGATGACCGGAATATTTATCATGTCAGGACCATGAAGAGAGATTTTACGTCACGGAATGCATTATCTGTAATGATTGCTACAGACGAACAGGTATTACAGGCACAATACCTGGATGCCCGGCAGGGGACTCAAATACAGTTATATCTGATTGATCCGGATGGCAATATCTTTTCCACCAGCAATCCTAATGATAAAAGGAAAGAGTGCAGTGAGGAGCTTCTGGAGGCAGTACGAACGGGAGAGAGCGAAAACTATATCTGCTTTGCAAAAGGACTTTCGTCTAACAGTCTGACTCTCGTAACGCTTGTCCCCAGAGACTATATCGTGTCAGAAGCATTTCATGAACTGCCGTTTTTTATTATCATCACCATAGTATTATGCTTTATTTTGCTTGTGTCCGGCTTTCTTGTTTCTTTTAAAAGCACAAAATTTATCAATGATCTGGTATATGGGATGAACAGGGTAAAGGCAAAGGACTATGATTTTAAGATGCCGCATTATAATAATGCATCGGTGGACATGCTGAGTGATTCTTTTAATGATATGACGCAAGCTATGAAGACACTGATTCATGATACTTATGAGTCCAGAATTATGCTTCAGGAAATGGAACTGGAATTCATACAGCAGCAAATGAACCCCCATTTTTTATTTAATATCCTGACTACCATTCAAATAAGGGCAAAAATGTGCTCGGATGAAACGGTATACAATATGCTGACCTCACTGTCAGGACTTCTAAGAGCAACACTTTATTCAAACAAAAATGTAATGACGACTTTGGAACAGGAAATTAAATACGTAAAATTTTACTTGTATCTTCAAAAGCAGCGTTTTTTAGATAAATTGGATTATAAGATTTTATGCCATCCTTCTTTGGAGTGTCTGAAGATACCACGTCTTACCATAGAGCCTATCGTTGAAAACTGTGTTGTTCATGGAATGGAGGGGATTTCAGGAAAAATGTCTGTCTGTATTCAGATATGGGCAGAGGAGGAGGATCTGGTCATAGCGGTAACGGATAATGGCAGCGGCTTTGATGCAGAAAAGATGGATCTGACGGACAATGAAATAGGAGCAAAAGACAGCAGAGAAAAGATAGGGTTGAAAAATACAAGCAGCCGCTTAAAGAAGATGTATGGTGAAGGATATGCGTTGAAAATAAGCAGCATTCCAGACGAAGGAACGACAATTGTCATTCGTATACCGGAAAATAAGCAGAAGGGCGAAAATCAATGTATAACGTTATAGTTGCGGATGATGAGGACATCATCCGAAAAGGAATAGTTGAGTTGATTGACTGGAATTCTCTGAATTGTCAGGTTATCAAAGAATGCGTAAATGGGTTGGAAGTTTTGGAATTTCTGGAATACGAAAAAGTAGATATCGTAATTACGGATATTAAGATGCCGGGCATGGATGGTCTTTCGCTTTTACAGACATTATTTCATCAGAAGAAAGACATTCTTGTAATTGTACTCACAGCTTATTCAGAATTTAGCAATGCACAGAGCGCGATTCGCTATGGCGCGGTAGACTATGTGGTGAAAAATGATTTCATTCAGGATCTTCCAGGCGCAATCATGGCAGCAATCATCAGAAAAGATGAGGCTGAGAAGAATCTGAATGCAGAAGAATCAGGCAAAGGAGACGCACAAAGATTTGCAGGCTACCTTCTGGAAACACTGGCATTGTCCAGGGTGCCTGGGAGGTCGGAGGACATTACGGAGTTTGGGTTGGATAAGAGAATTTACTGTGTATGCAGCTGTGAAATCATTGATCTTGGAAAGACCAGTACCCTTGATAAAAATGTACAGATGCTGACGAATTTTATGAATACTATTGTGAACCGTCACCACTACTTTATTGTAAACATTCGACCTTATAGTATGACGCTGATCATCAGCGAAGATAAAGAAAAAGGACTTTCTATAAAAGAAATTGCAGTGATGTGCAATGAGGTACTCCGCATTACAGAAGAATTTATGCGTATTTATTTAAAATTTGGAATAAGTACAATCATAGACGATGTATATCAATTAGCCAGAGCATATGAAGAATCCATGAAAGCTTTATCAAGATCTGTAATATCAGGGAATGAAGTTATATTTTTCACAGAAGAAAATGAGACGGGTGTTTCCATAAATGTCGCAGATTATTTTCCGGTTATTATAGAATCCCTCTTTAAAAAGGATCTGAAAGGAGCCCTGGTTCATATAAAAGAAATGAAAGATGCAGCGTTTAAGGCTCATTATTCTCTGGAAAAACTAAAAATAAAAGCGATCAATCTGTCATCTTCCGTGTTTCGTAAATTTGGAGAAAATTATATTGCGGATATATTAGGAGACTTAGAAGATGAAACCTATAAAAAATTAAATGAAAGTACAACGTTGTATTCTCTGTTTAAGGTTCTGGAGGAATTAATGGTATGCATTGACCAACATCTTTCTACAAATCAATATGAGCGTCATTATTTGATCAGCCAGATAAATGAATTTATCCAGAAACACTATCAGGAAAATATCACGTTGAATGATATTGCAAAAGCCATTCATGTCAGTCCACCCTATGTGAGCCGGGTATATCGGAATAAAACAGGGATTACCATTACAGATGCAGTCAGTCAATATAGAATAGAGCAGTCCAAAAAGCTGTTAAGGAATACAAGCTATAAAATATATGAAATAGCTGAGATGGTTGGAATTGAAGATCCGGCATATTTCACAAATGTATTTACAAAGTATACAGGATGCAATCCCAGTGAATATAGAAACCAATAAGCTAGAGCATTGTATAAATATCACAGCAATGCTGTACTGGAAGTATAAAATATTCTAAGTGAAATCAAAAGAGTACAACTAATCCGCAGTAATTTGAGAGGTTGTGCTTTTTTTGTGCAAGAGTTTCCAGATAAGAGCAAACGGCTCTATTCGTTTCTGCACGCGGTTCTGCTATGATATATATACCTAAAAATAATAATAGTTATGGGAGGAAATCATATGAAATTAAAATCAATAGTGGCATGGAGTTTGGCGGGTGTCATATGCTTAAACCTGATTGGCTGCTCAGACGGTAAAAATAAGGAAACTCAGTCGGCTGTACGGGAGGATCAGACGGCGGAAAATGATTTTCCTGCGCCGGTTGAGCTTAGTATCTCCACATTCCGTGTAGGAACCCACAGTGCGGCAGTCGCAGAAGCACGTTATTTTAAAGAATTTCAGGAATATTATAATGGTGTGGACAGGCAGAAAATCACATTAAAGGTAGAAGAGATGCCAAGTGATGAAGAATATTATAATCAGATGAAAATCCGGGCCGCGTCCAATACACTTCCCGATGTTTTTGAAGGAAAAGATGGTGTACTGGAATTGGCAGTGGAAAATGGAATTGCCGTAGATATGAGCAAATATGTAAATGCTGATGAACAGTACAAGAAAGAGTTGGGTGAAAGTACCATTGCATTTGGAAGTGATTGGGAAGATGGCGGCTTATACAATATTTCTTATGGACTGCAGGCAATAGGATATTTTTACAATAAAGAAATGTTTGACAAAGCAGGAATCTCTCCGGCAAAGACATGGGATGAGTGGACAAGTAATCTGGAGGCATTGAAAGCATCGGATGCCTGCAAAGCTCCATTATCTATGATGACAGGCGAAAATGGCTGGACGACAAATTTAATATTAGCTTCCATTATTGGTACCAGTGAGGAAGCGGGTAATCGTTTTATGAATACACGTTATGTGGATACCTACCAGACGCCGGAAGTGATGGATGCGTTTTCACAAATTCAGGAAATGCTTCAGGAGTATTCACTGCCGGATGCGGTTGGTTCAGATTATGCTACGGCTGCAAATCATTTTCTCAATGAAGATACAGCTATCATAGCAAACGGACCATGGATGACGCCTGATTTTTCGGATCCGGATAAAGCAGCAGAAGGATTTGACCAGAAAGTAGGGGTGGCACTATTTCCAAAGAACGGCGCTATTTATCAGCTGGAACGGGGATATTCCATTGCAAAGAGTACCAAGGAAAAAGAGGATGCGGCATTTAAATTCATTCAGTTTAAGACTAATGCTTATGGACAGACCATTCATCTGGAAGAGGCCGGCGTACTGCCATTAACATCTGATATTCAAATGTCAGAGGACTACAAACAGAATAATCCACATGTAGCAGAACTGGTAGAACTGCTGGATACTATAGAATACAAGTATCAGACAATAGATACCATTAGCTATCCTACGGCAATCAGTTCTCTGGGAACGCTTTACCCGCAGCTTGTGGACGGATCCCTTACGGCTGAGGAACTGGTAAGACTGTTGGATGATGCGGCAGCAAAAGATGCTTCTTACAAAAATGAGTAGAAGTTTTGCACCAGAGAGAAGGGGTGACTGATTGGATGAATATTAAAAAAAGGTGGCTGGTTCTGTTTTTACTGCCGGCAACTGCCGTTTTTATACTGGTGTATGCCATTCCGGTATCTATGCTTACAGCCACTTCGCTGACAGACTGGATCGTTGCATCGACGCCTCATTTTAACGGAATAGACAATTACATACGGCTTTTTCACGATCCTCAGTTTCTTTCTGCCATAAAAAATACATTGTTATGGATGTTACTGCAGTCGACACTGCATATATCAATTGGAGTAATAGCAGCGTTGATATTAGCCAGAAAGAAGTTCTACTGGAAGTTTGTACGTACTGTGTATATGTTTCCCAATATAATTTCCAGTGCGGCCATAGGTATGCTGTTTGTCATGCTTTTTAACCCATCTTTTGGGTTTGTAAACCAGTTTCTTGCAGCGATTGGGATAGAAAATGCGCCAAACTGGTTTGCAAATTCCAAGACGGCATTCGGAGCAGTTACTATTACGTGGCTGCCTTTTGCTGCTACCGTAACGATTCTGGTTATGGCTGAAATGACTTCCATTGACGGAGCAATATTAGAGGCAGCAAGAGTAGATGGGGCGACGGAATTTCAAATGGATGTCTACATTGTTCTTCCGATGATGAAAAATATTATAGGAACGACCGCAATATTGGGAGCCACCAGCATGCTGCAGAAGCTGGATATTATTCTGATGACAACCAACGGAGGACCGGGGGATCTGACTTTAAATATGCCGCTTTATGTATACAAAACAGCATTTACGGCAAAGCAATTCGGGTTGGCAAATGCAAGCGGAGTTGTAATGATTCTGATGGGGCTTGTGGCGGTAGGGTTGATTAATCGTATTTATGGAATTGGCAAAAAAGAATGCTGACAGAAAGGGTTAAACGCATATGAAAGTTAAAAAGATTATTACAAAATCATGTATTTTTGTATTTATTTTGCTGATTATTATTATTTCAGTGGGACCACTGCTATGGGTACTGTTAGCTTCTTTTAAGACCAATCGGGAAATACTAAACGGAGGAGTCGGATTGCCGGAAGTATTTAGTTTTAAAAACTATTCAGATGCTTTGAAGCTGGCTCCAATTCTACAGTTTTATATAAACAGTATTTTGGCAGGGGTGGGATCAACACTGGCAAATGTCTTTTTTCTTAGTATGGCGGCATATGTCATTGCACGCTTTCAGTGGAAAGGAAAAAAATTTTTTCGAATGATATTTTCTTTAGGTCTTCTGATTCCGGGAGCAGCGCTTTTACAGCCGCTTTACCAGACTATGACCACACTGAAGCTGCACGATTCTTTGATAGGATTGTCTCTGGTATATATTGCGCTGGGACTTCCTACAACGATTTATGTAATGAGCAGTTTTTTTATGACCATTCCTATAGAGTTGGAGGAATCTGCATATTTGGATGGGGCGGGGTTTTTCAGAACCTTTGCTTCCATCATATTACCTCTTACAAAGCCTGCATTAGGTACCGCAGCTGTCTTGGAATTCTTACTGGCATGGAATGAATTTCAATTTGCATTGACTCTAACTGCATCAAATGCAAAGCGTACCCTGCCAATTGCACTCTATTACTTTAAGAGTCAATTTGCAAGCAACTATGGAGCTATGTTTGCAGCTACCATTATGGTGGTCATTCCGAGCATTGCCGTATATATTCTGCTTCAGGAGCAGGTAGTATCCGGACTTTCATCCGGAGCTGTAAAGGGTTGACATGAGAGATGAAAAAGGAAAAAATGATGAATGGATTTTTATTAGAAGAACGAAAATTTGTAAGTGAACATGTAAAATTTTATGAGGGTGAGTTTACGCAAGGAAATGGATATGTATCTGTGCGTGCCTCATTTGAAGAAGGGTTACGAAGGGCGCCTCAGAATGAGGAATATTTGAGAACCATGAAAAGCGTAACAACGGAAATACAAAGACATCCCCTGTCAAAGTGGGGAGTCTATGTGCCGCTTATTATGGGGTACAATCCTTTTTTAGAAGAAGTAATGATTAATCTGCCCTACTTTCCAGCCATAAAAATAGAACTTGATGGTCAGCCTATGGATCTTATGAATTGTGAGATTTCAGACTATTACCGCAGCCTGAATATGTATAATGGAGTACTGCTTCGGGAGTTTAAGGTAAAAACACCATTGGGTGGCGTAATAAAGTTCTCATTTGAACGTTTTGCAAGTATGGATGAAAAGCACTTATTTGTGCAGAAAGTAAAATATACCGTTTTATGCGGAAGTGTAAAGGTAAAAGTTCAAAGTGGAATAAATGCGGATGTAACAACAAACGGCTATCGTCATCTGGAAAAAATCATATATAAAGCAGAGAAAAATCAACTGCACTTAACGTGTTCTACAGATCTTGGTTTTGGAATCTGTATGTTATCAGAGACCTCTGTCACTGATACCAAATCATATGACGTATTAAACAAAGCAGAGATAGAGGAAAGAGAAGCTTACCTTACCAGCGAACAGGTTTTGACAGAGGGAAAATCGGCAGAGCTGGTCAAGAAGACGGTAATAACAACCAGCAGAGATCAAGGCACGGAAGATTATATCCAGTCAGCAGACAGTATTTTGAATGCATGCAGGGTCGAATATGATGTTTTGTTTATGAAAAATAATCTGGCATGGCAGAGGAAATGGCAAAATAGTGATGTGCAGGTAGATGGAAACGAAGAATTTCAGAAAGCACTTCGCTTTTCCATCTATCATTTACTGCGAAGTAATATGGAGAATGACAGCAGAGTACAGATCTGCCCAAAAGGATTTGCCGGGGAAGCATACTATGGAAGATATTTTTGGGATACAGAAATCTATTTACTTCCCTTTTTCATTTATACAAATCCAGGAGCAGCCAGGAACCTTTTACTGTACCGATACCATACATTAGCGGGAGCCAGGGTGAATGCCGCCCGCTACTTTTCTGAGGGAGCCCGCTATCCCTGGCACTCGTCTCTGGATGGGACGGAACAGTGCTCCATGTGGGAATATGCTGATAATGAAGTGCATATTACAGCTGATGTGGCTTATGCAGTGATACATTATTATTATGCAACGGATGATTATGAATTTATTCTGGACTATGGTCTTGAAATTCTGCTGGAGACTTCAAGATTCTGGGTATGCAGAGTAGATCGTGACAAAGATGGAAAAATCAGCCTTCTAAATGTCATGGGACCTGATGAATATGCCCCTATGACACGAAATAATGCATTTACTAACCGTATGGTAAAGAAGAATTTGCGTTCGGCAATTGATATGGCGGATATGGTTAAACAAAACAGTCCGAAAGTCTGGGAGGCGCTGACCGGGAGGATTGCTTTTAGACAAGAAGAACTGGAAGTATTTGCAGAAATTGCAGAAAAGCTCCCAATACCTTATGATAAAGAACGGAATCTTTATATGCAGAGCGAAGACTTTGAAAGTTATGCGGATCTGAACCTGGATGAGTTGTGGAAGGATCGTAGCCGTGCATTTGGCCATTATGCTTCTCAGGAGAAAATTTACAGGTCTAAATGCATCAAACAGGCAGATGTGATTGCGATGATGACTCTTTTTCCTGATGACTTCACAGATCAGGAGGTAGAAATTGCTTATGAATATTATATGCCCCTTACCACACATGATTCATCACTATCTCCGGCAGGACATTCCTTTGCTGCAAACCGTATAGGAAGAAAGGAAGATGTTAGGCGCTTTTTAAAGTTGGCTATGGATGTAGATATGAATGTAAACAGGCACGGAGCAGAAGATGGGATTCATATTGCAAACTGTGGTTATCTTTGGCAGCTGGCAGTTTGTGGTTTTGCCGGACTGCATATGCCGACGGAGTGTCAGGAATTGAAAATAACGCCTGCACTACCTGAAGATATCAGGCAAATTTCATTTCATATCTATTGGAAAGGGGAGCTGAAACGAATTACGGTATTAAGAGATGCTGTTAGGATTCAGAAAGAGTATGAAGCAATTCTATTTGATCTTGATGGGGTGCTTTGTCATACGGATCATTACCATTTCAGGGCATGGAAAGTAATCGCAGATAAATTAAATCTTTTTTTTGATGAGGGAAAAAATAACCGTTTACGAGGAGTCAGCCGTATGGAAAGCCTGGGAATTGTATTAGAGGAATATCCAGCGGAACTCACGGAACAGGATAAGTATTTGCTTTCGGAAGAAAAAAATCAGATTTACAGAGGATTTTTGAATGAAATGTCGGAAAAAGATCTGGAGGAAAATGTGAAGCATGTTCTGCATTGTCTGAAAGAAAAACAGATAAAGATGGCAGTAGCTTCTTCAAGTAAAAATGCGGTTTCTATATTAAAGAAAATTGGATTGTTTGATTATTTTGATGTCATTGTAGATGGAAACGATATTAAGAAATCAAAACCAGATCCTGAAGTGTTTTTACTTGCGGCGAGGAGGCTTGGGAAGCTGCCTGCAAACTGCCTTGTTGTGGAAGACGCAAGGGCGGGAGTCGATGCTGCAGTAGCGGGAGGTTTTGACTGTGCGGCAGTTGGAGATGCTGCTCAATATGAAAAAGTAGATTATCCGTTAAAGAGTCTGGAAGATCTTATACATAAATGATTATGGAAATCTGGAAAACCTGCATTACTGATTGACGGTGCTCGCCGTGTCGGAAAAAGCTTCATTGTCGAAGCATTTGCCAAAGCAAAATACAAATCTTATCTTCTTATGCTGTGCCCACAGCTTCGGGAGGTTATACTTTGAACATGACATACTGTTGTCGTCTTAAAAATGGTACAATACATACATCAAAGCACGACAAGGAGAATAATTAATGAAGAATATTATTGATGCATTTAAGTCCGAGGGCGGGAAACATTGCATAACAAACTCACTAAAACAAATATTTAATTTTTATGGTTATCCTTTATCTGAGGAAATGCTTTTTGGAATTGGCGAGGGCTTGGACTTCACCTATATAAACCTTGAAAATGCCCCTATGGTGTCCGGAAGGTCAAAGGTAATGGAATTTGAGGGTGTGATTGCAGACCGTCTTGGAATCAACATACGGTTCAAACAGAACAAAAATTACAATAAGGTTTTCGATGCTGCAAAAAAAATGATAGATAATGGTCAGCCAGTATTGGCCTATGCCGACATGCCATTTCTACGTTATATTGGAATGGATGAAAACAGTCATTTTGGCGGACACTCCGTTATTCTGTTTGGATACGATGACGAACAAGGATGCTTCTATGTGAGCGACAGGGACAATTCTGATTATGCGATAAGAACACCTGAAGGGTCAATCCGGGAGGACTATCATTTAGTAGACTACGTACAGATGCAAACGGCCCGAAGCAGTAATTTCAGACCGTTCCCCGCGAACAACAAATACGCAGAATTTGATTTTTCCGGTTTCCAGGGCGTGAATAAAAACATACTTACATCATCAATAACATCTGTATGTGAAAAAATGTTGAATTCTCCTGCCGGTCTGAAAGGGGTTAGCGGCATCCGGAAATTTTCAAAAGAAATCAAGAAGTGGGTTAAGTTTGATAATGATAAGCTAAAAAGAGCCGGAATTACAAACTACTTTCAAATAAATGCTGATGGCGGTACTGGTGGTGGCATCTTTCGGAATATGTATGGCATTTTCTTGATTGAAGCAGCCGAAATTCTGCAATGCAATGTAATCAATCAAATCGGAAACCAGTTTATTATATTATCTAAGCAATGGGATATTGTTGCTGATAGTATGTGGAAGCTGTTTGAAACTGGTCAATCGGAATTACTGAGCAGTATGTCTGAAAGTATCAAGAATATATATGAGAAGGAAACTGATTTATTAACTAAGTTACGAGATACAATACAAAACCCATGATTTACTTTTTTCTTTCCAATGAGTATAAGCACAATACCATGCATGGTTCAAAAGTCATCAAAGAGAAGAATACAACTGAATACTATTTTATAGAGCCGACTGATTTATCAGAAATTGAAAAATCAGTCGGCCTTTTTGTTTTGTACTGTTGAAATGCCTGTATTTCTACGCCCCCAGTATTGAATCGAGTCGCTCCGCATTCTTGCGACTTTAGTCATGAGTAAGGAGCAACGGATTTAGATTCTTTTTATAATATACCGTAGGGACTACGGAAATTAACGCCTGTGGAGATAGTAGGTTACGAGGTCAGAGAAGCAGGAAATTTGTGGAGTGATCCATGAAGCACGTGACTTTAGTCATGTGAAGTTCACGAAATGCTTGGAAGTATCAAGGGAAAAAAGTATTCTTCCATTTGTATTATCAGGAGCAGCAGGAATATTTAGCCCGCGTAAACGGTCAGGTGATCTACTGTCTTATAAGTAAATAAATCTTTGATCATTAATTGTTGACAGCTTAAATCACTTGTGGTATAGTGTACATGAACAATAAGTACAATATACAACGGCGAGGAGGGCTCTGGTGGAAATTATAATAAGCAGCAATACAAGTAAGCCCATTTATGAACAGATAACTACGCAGATAAAGGCATTGATTATGAGTGGTGAACTGCAAACGGG
>Ga0153937_1000765_pt1 | contig 11857 bp, 11 predicted proteins | sample TSNY021MetaG_FD_104680 | JGI IMG/M metagenome (GOLD analysis project Ga0153937, IMG submission 104680) | Attine ant fungus gardens microbial communities from New York, USA - TSNY021 MetaG | ecosystem: Host-associated > Fungi > Mycelium > Unclassified | place: USA: New York, Robert Murphy County... | reverse complement strand
GACAATCAATATGGAGCCGCTGGCGCAGAACCGGATGAATGGTGCCGATTATATGATTGTAGTGCCGGATGAATTGCTGCCATATTTAACCCCTTATTATTCGGTGATGGTGGGCGGACTGGAAGGTGAAGTACCGCCGGATCTGCAGGAAAAACTTAGGAGCACGCTGCATTTTTGGGACGAATCAATTTATGAAGAGCTGTATGAAATCGAAGTGGGGGAAGGAAGCAATCAAGTCCTGAGCGTATCGGAGAGTGTGATGGTGGCGGACAATCTCAGAGTCGAAGGAAGTTTTGTTATCGTAACTTTGTGCTTTATGCTGGCGTATCTGGGAATTGTGTTTCTGTGTGCGGCGCTGACGATTATGACGGTGCAGCAGTTGAGCGATGCTTCGAAATACCGGTTTCGTTATGAGATATTAAAGCAGCTGGGAATGAGCAAAAGAGAAACGGAGAAGGTTGTATTAAAGCAGCTGGCGGTTTACTACTTATGTCCGTATATTGTTTCTATTATTCTCAGTATGTTCATTGGCATGTTCGCCAGTGAGCGGTTTGTGTATTATACTGGAATCCGAGCGTCGAACTTTCAGTATTATATCCTGGCATTACTGGTGTTTTCAGTAGTATATGCGGTTTATTTTATCGTAAGTTATGTAGGGTTTATTCGGAATCTTGAAAGTGAGATAAATTGATAATATGAATAACGGCTAATTTTATTTAGCAATAATTAACGTTTTCTTCTTCATGAAATCTCCTCCAAAAGTCCATAGTTTTTTGAGATTCATACGGGACAGAACAAGGATTAAAGAAATCAATAACAGCGACAGCCGGAAGTATATACAAAATAGCTAAAATTAGAGACTTGGTTTTGTTACTTCGTTACAATTGACATTTATAAAAAAATAAAATATAATACCTATATAGCTGTATGACAGCTTGACAGATGGGGGACCAGTGATGAAAAGAAGAGAGATAAAACAAGATGTATTAGCGGGCCACGTAAAACGGGAACTGGAAGAAATGATTATAAATGGAGAGTTAAGCCCAGGTGATAAATTAGAATCAGAACTAGTTTTGGCAGACATGTTTGGTGTAAGCCGTGTCACGCTAAGAGAAGCATTAAAAATTATGGAAAGTGATGGGTTAATCACTAAGAAAAATGGTGTGGGAACTTTTGTGTCTATGCCCAATCCATTTATTTCCGGGAGATTAGAGGTTGATTTCAGTTTGAGTGATGCAGCAGGTGCGGCAGGTATGACAATGGATACTGTTAATGTTGACTATGTATTCAGAGCGGCTACCAGTCGGGAAGTGAAAAAACTATCTTTGCAGAATGGCGCAATAGTAGTATGCTTTCGGAGAAAGCGGTACATAGAAAACAAGTGCATTGCTTTATCTTACGATGTGCTGTCGGCAGATATTGTTAAAGAAGATAAGGCAGCTAAATTAAAGGGACGTTCACTTTATCGATTTTTGGAAAATGAACTTGGCCATACACTCGAATCCGGAGATGCAGAATTATCGGCATCGATTGCAACAGAAAATCTTGCGGGAGAAATGGAAGTGGAAGTAGGAAGTCCACTGCTCAGAATTGAGCAGGTGGATTATGACATAAAAGGCGGACCATTGTTGTTTTCAGTAGAGCATTATAACAGCAGAAGATTCAAATTTAAGATCAAACGTCACCGCAATATGGAACAATATGCGTTAGAATACTTAAGCCAGTAAAAAGAAAGGGGAAAAAGAATGAAAGATTTAGAACTAAGGAATCAAATGCTTACTTATGTGAGGAAGCTGACTGATTCAGGATGGCTGGTAGGAACATCAGGAAACATGAGTCTTAGAAACGAGGAGGATGGGTCATTTTTAATTACACCCAGCGGGATTGATTATCAGGAGATGCGTCCTGAAGATCTGTTTCTGATTCGGAAAGATGGTACGGTGATACCGGGAACCGGAAAGCCGACCTCTTCATTGGCATTTCACCGGATGGTATTAGAGGCAAGACCGGATTGTAATGTTGTGTTACATACACATGCACCTTTTGCAACAGCGGCATCAACAATCACGATGAGCGTTCCGGCTGTTACTTTCCCGGCATTAGTATACTTGGGAGGAGATATTCCGGTAGCTGATTTTGCAGATAATGGAAGTGAGGAAGAGGCGGTAAATATTACAAATGCGTTAGAGAAAAAATACCAGGGAATGCTAATGCAGAATCATGGAGCAGTAGCAATCGGAAAAGACCTTGAAGAGGCATGGTCGAACATGGCGCATTTAGAGGAATGCTGTCAGGTCTGGATTCTTGCGAAGAGTACAGGATTAGAACCAAGAAGTATCAAACAATTTTTTTTGGCAAAAGATGTCTGACAGCATAACAGGATAACAGGATAACAGTTGAAAAAGAAAGGAAAAGTGAAATGTTAAAAAATTTGGAATTATTTAAGAAGGCTAAAAAGATGAGTTTTATTGATCAGTCAGCATTGCCGATCGAGAAAAATGTTATTGTAACAGGCGACTATCGGGAGGTCGCGGACGCAATATGTAAGCTGATTATTCGTGGAGCACCGGCTATCGGTGTGTCAGCGGCAATGGCTGTAGCAGTTGCAGCCAGAAATGAAGAAGCGTCTGATGTGCAGGAGCTGCATAAAAAGGTAACCGCCATTAATGAATATTTGGCGTCAACCAGACCAACGGCAGTAAATTTGTTTTGGGCTCTTGATAAGATGAAAAAAAGTGCGGAAATTGCTTTAGCAGAGTGTAGCACATTAGAAGAGTACCGCATTAAGTTGGAAGAAGCAGCGCGTGAAATTGCAGCGGAAGATGTGGTGACCAATAAAACGATGGCCGATTATGCGGCGTCTTTAATCAAAGACGGGGAGGTAATCTTAACTCTTTGCAATGATGGTGTTCTATGTTCCGTAGAATACGGAACAGCGGGTGGTGCGTTTGTAAGAGCAAAAGAACAAGGAAAGAATATAAAAGTATATGTACAGGAAACCCGCCCATTATTTCAGGGAGCACGCTTGACTGCATGGGAACTTCAGCAGGAAGGAATTCCGTATACTGTTATGAGCGACAGTATGGCAGGATATGCATTTGAAAATAAGAAGATATCAATGGTAATGTTGGGTGCGGACAGAATCACCTGCAATGGAGACACCGCAAATAAGATTGGAACATATACGGCAGCGGTTCTTGCAAAGCATCATAATGTACCGTTTTATGTTGTGGCTCCAAGTTCGACGCTGGATCTTACCATGAAAACCGGCAAGGAAATTGAGATTGAACAGCGAGCGGCAGAAGAGGTAACCATAATTAATGGCAAACGAATTGCACCAGAAGGATCTAATGTTCTGAACCCGGCTTTTGATGTAACACCAGGAGAATTAATTACTGGAATCATCACTGAAAAAGGAATTTTTAAAGCGCCATATAATTACGAGAACCTGAAAATAAATCTTGAGTGAGTCATTATAACTTAAAATATTATATTTCTTACCGTAATGGGAAGGCTGAAAATAATAGTATAGGAGGAGCAGAGAATGAAGTCATATGAAATTATTATGAAAAAACGCGATGGAAAAGAGCTGGCAACGGAAGAAATTAATTTTTTTATTAAAGGATTTGCCAGTGGAGATATAGCAGATTATCAGGCTTCTGCAATGGCGATGGCAATTTATTTCCAGGGCATGAATGAAAGAGAACTGGCTGATTGGACAATGGCAATGATCCAATCAGGAGAAACGATTAACTTAGATGGAATTCCCGGTATTAAAACTGATAAGCACAGCACCGGCGGTGTAGGTGATAAAACCACAATTTTACTGGCACCGTGGATTGCCGCTACCGGTATTCCGATTGCCAAAATGTCGGGAAGAGGCCTGGGGCATACCGGAGGAACCATTGACAAATTAGAATCCATACCAGGTTTCAATCCGGCACTTACCAAAGAAGAAGTAATCAAAAATGTTAACGAAATCGGGGTTGCTGTGGCGTGTCAGACCGATAAACTGGTACCGGCAGATAAAAAGCTTTATGCGATCAGGGATGTGACCGGAACAGTAGAAAGTATTCCATTGATTGCAAGCAGTGTGATGAGTAAAAAAATTGCAGCAGGGACAGATGCAATTGTACTGGATATTAAAACCGGCAGCGGGGCGTTTATGAAAACAATTGAGGATGCAACAAAATTGACTAAGGCGATGGTATCTATCGGCACCAGCCTCAAACGCAATACTGTTGGTGTGATTTCGAATATGGAGCAGCCTTTAGGATATGCGGTGGGAAATTCTATTGAAGTAATCGAAGCAATCGAAACACTCAAAGGAAATGGTCCGTCCGATGTTACCGAATTGGCAGTTGCTCTGGGGAGTCAGCTTCTGGTAGTTGCGGGAGAGGTTGAAACGGTAAAAGAAGGTGAAAAGAGAATGTTGGCGGCTTTGGAAAGCGGAGCAGCTTTGCAGAAATTCAAAGAAATGGTAATTGCTCAGGGTGGTGACCCGGCGGTAGTTGATAATTACGATTTGCTGCCCAGGGCAAAATTTGAAATGAATATTTTGGCCAGTGAAACAGGCTATGTTAGCGGAATTGACGGTCAGGAAGTTGGAATGGCAGTTAAAGTAATTGGTGCCGGACGGGAAAAGACCGATGACATCCTGGATTTGAGTTCCGGAGTTTACCTGGAAAAAAAGATGGGAGATTATGTCAAAGAGGGCAGCAGAATGGGTGTGCTTTATGGCAATGATAAAGAAAAAATGAATGAAGCGCTGAGAAGAATAAAAAGTGCGTATACCTATTCAAATGAGAAGCCGCGGTTTTTCCCAATGGTACGCGCAGTGATTACAAAAAATGATTTGTAAAGGAGGTCAATATGGCGTATAGTCCCGAAGAATTATTAGAAAAGGCAAAGCTTGCGAAAGAAAATGCATTTGTTCCGTATTTTGGGTTTCATGTTGGTGCCGCTTTACTGACCGAAGAAGGTTTAACCTATACCGGTGTCAACGTCGAAGGTGCTTCGTTCGGAGTAACTGTATGTGCTGAGCGAACCGCAATTTATAAAGCGGTTTCAGAAGGGAAAAGAAACTTTAAAGCGATTGCGGTATTAAGTGACAGCGAGGAAATCATTTATCCTTGCGGGATCTGCCGGCAGGTATTAAGTGATTTTGTAGACGATGATTTCACAATCATCTGCGGAAACAATGAAAAGAAATATGTCATTAAGACATTAAGAGAACTGTTTCCCGATGGTAGAATTCCTATTTAGAAGGAGGAAAGTTATGAGAAAAATAAAAATCATATCAGCAGTTTTATTAATCATGGTATTGGTATTAACAGGATGTGGAAATAAAAAAGCAGATTCCCAGGAAACTTCTGCGAAAGAAAGAGACTTAAAGATTGTCTTTGTATGTAATGGTACTTTAGGTGATAAATCGTTTCTGGATTCGGCAGCAGAAGGAATTGAGAAAATGAATACGGAACTTGGTGTTGATACCAAAATCATCGAAGCTGGTTTTGATAAGACAAAATGGCAGCCGGCCCTTGAAGATGCGGCGGATGCGGATTATGACATTATTATCGTCGGCACATGGGAAATGCAGGAGCCGCTGGAAGCCGTTGCTCCGCTATATCCGGATAAGAAATTTATTATCTTTGATACCCAGATGGATTATTCCAGTGGTGATTATGAAAATGTTTATTCAATTTCATACAAATATAATGAAGAGTCATTTTTAGCGGGAGCCCTTGCTGCTATGGTAACCAGTTCAGATATGGAACTGGCAAATCCTGAAAAAAGTATTGGATTTATCGGAGGAATTGATTCACCGGTCATTAATGATTATCTGGTTGGATATGTGGAAGGTGCAAAATATATTGATCCGGATATTAAGGTTTCCTATTCCTATATTGGTGATTTTTCTAATAGCACTAAGGGAAAAGAGATGGCTGTCGCACAGTTTAACAGTAATGTTGACATAGTATTTGCGGCAGCAGGGCAGGCTGGACTGGGAGCAATCGATGCTGCTAAAGACGAAAGTAAATATGTAATCGGTGTTGATGGTGATCAGGCCATGATTTTTAAAGATACAGATATTGAAAAAGCAAATAAAATTCTAACGTCAGCAGTATCTAATGTAGGAAATTCACTCTTTGCAGCAATGGAGCAGGAATTAAAGGGTGAGCTTCAATGGGGCAGTGGCGTGTCAACAGGAATTGCCGACGGAACAGCTGAACTGGTGGATAATGAGTTCTATAAGGAGCTGGTACCAGAGGAATTCAGAACTAAAATTGTAGAACTTGAAAAGCAGATTGCTGAAGGAGAAATTGATGTAAAAAGTGCAATAGGAATGGAAGCCAGTGAGCTGGAAGAACTTTTAGAAACAGTGAAATAGCTTTGAGGATTGGTGAATAAATCAAAAGGAGGTGAGATGGTGGGAAAAACAATTTTGGAAATGCAGAACATTTCAAAAGTATATTCAACGGGGGTGGTGGCCAACCAAAATGTGCAGTTTGAGATAGCAGAAGGAGAAATTCATGCGCTTGCGGGAGAGAATGGTGCCGGAAAGAGTACCTTGATGAAAGTACTATTCGGGATTGAAACAGCAGATGAAGGTAAGGTGATTTTGGATGGGCAGCCAATTCAGATTAAGTCACCCCTGCATGCGATTGAACATGGAATCGGAATGGTCCACCAGCATTTTATGCTGGTACCTTCCCTGACCGTAGCAGAGAATATGATGCTTGGCCTGGAACCGAAAAAACATGGTTTGATAGACTACAGGCGGGCAGAAGCTTTTACAAGAGAAGTGGCAGAGAAATATAACCTCCCGATTGATCCGTCAGCTAAAGTGAGCAGTCTGCCGGTCGGCTTAAAACAACGGGTAGAAATCTTGAAAGCGCTGTCAAGAGGAATTCGGATATTAATCTTAGATGAACCAACAGCGGTATTGACACCTCAGGAAACAGAAGAATTATTTCATCAATTATTAGCATTCAAAGAGCAAGGCAATACGATTATATTTATCTCACATAAATTAGGTGAAATCAAACAAATCTGTGACCGGATTACGATTATGCGGGCTGGGAAGTGTATGGGAACATATGACGTCAGTACTGTAACCGAGCAAGAAATATCAAGCCTGATGGTGGGCCGGGATGTGATCTTAGAAATTAACAAAAAGCCTGTGAAACGGGGCGAAAAGGTACTGGAAGTAAAAAATGTCAGCCAAATGCATGGGCAAAAGAAGGCTTTGAATGATATCAGCTTTAATATTCATAAAGGCCAGATATTAGGAGTCGCCGGTGTAGAAGGCAATGGGCAGAGAGAGCTGGTGAACCTTTTGGTCGGGAAAACTTTCGTAACGGATGGCGAAATTTTGATTAATAAGGTAAGCTTGCGCGGAAAGAATGTTAAGAAGATCAGACAAATGAAAGTTTCCCATATTCCGGAAGACCGAATGATCGACGGAGCGGCTTCGGAAGCGTCCATAGAAGAAAATATTATTTCAGATAAAAATGAAGCCAAATATCTTAATAAAGGGATATTCATGAATTGGAAAGCAATTCGTATGATGGTTGACAAAATGATTGATTACTACAGAATTAATTGCGACTCTCTCAGGCAGCCGGTGGGTATGCTTTCGGGAGGCAATATTCAAAAAGTGGTAGCAGCAAGAGAACTGGCCCGGAGACCGGAGGTGGTTATTGCCAATCAGCCGACCCGTGGTGTGGATGTCAGTGCTGCTGAATTTATTCACGGAAAACTATTAGAACTCCGGGATGAAGGAACAGCGACCTTATTAGTGTCGGCAGACTTAAATGAAGTATTGGGGTTAAGTGATGATCTGATCGTTATGCATGATGGTGAAATTGCAGCTTATTTCAAGGATAGTGCTCAAGTAGATGAAAAGGAACTTGGCATGTATATGTTAGGCAGTGAAAAAATGACAAAGGAAGAGATGGGAGGACTATTTGATGAATAAAAGAAATTCTTCGGCCCGTTTCGAGATTATCAGAACTGCTGTAGCTGTAGCAATTGCGATGTTGGTGGCAGTGGTAATTATCTTCTCGGTTAGTGAGGAACCGGTGAATGCCCTTTACAATTTTATTATCGGTCCGTTTACTTCATTAAGGCGGATTGGAAATGTAATAGAAATGGCATGTCCCTTTATATTTACTGCTCTGGCAGTGTGTGTAATGTTTCAGGCCAATCAGTTTAGCATGATTGCGGAAGGCAGTTTTTTCTTTGGCGCATTATGTGCGGCGGTTGCAGCAATAAAATTACCTGAAATAACGGGACTCAGTCCGATCATCGCCCTTCTTATCGGAACCGTGGCCGGTGGTATCTTAGGAGCCATTCCAGGCTTTTTTAAGGCAAAATGGAAGACAGATGAATTCGTGATATCTCTGATGCTCAATTATGTTGCTTTATATTTCAGCCTGTATCTTATGAATCTTCTGATTCGGGATGCTTCAGCAGGTTCTAAGGTATCTGAGAAATTTCAGGATAGTTTTCAGTTGATAAATTTAATTCCCGGAACCAGAGTGCATATGGGAGTAATATTATCCATCTTAATGATCATCATCGTTTATGTGTTTCTCTATCATAACCGTTGGGGATATCAGCTGCGAATGGCCGGCTGCAATATAAAATTTGCGCAGTATTCGGGAATAAATACATTTGCGGTAATATTAGGATCACAAATTATTGGCGGCTGTATTGCCGGATTGGGAGGCGCAGTGGAAATGCTGGGGATATACAACCGTTTTCAGTGGACGTCACTTCCAAACTACGGATTCGATGGAATTACGGTAGCCATCATTGCCAAAAAATCGCCTAAACTGGTACCGATAGCAGCCCTGTTTTTGGCTTATCTTCGGATCGGTGCAGATATTATGTCACGTTCCAGTGATGTTCCAAGCGAAGTGATATCAGTTATACAGTCACTGGTTATTGTACTGATTGCAGCGAATAGCTTTTTATCAGGTTTTCGTCATCGGATGCTGGTGAAAGAGTCGATGAAGAAACCAATGGTGGAAGGAGGAAACGAAGCATGATTTTAGAAATAATTGGAACCACAAGTTTCTGGTATGCCGTACTGCGCGTCAGCACTCCAATCATCTTTGCCTCTCTTGCGGCAATCGTTTCCAATAAAGCCGGAGTGGTCAATATTGGTATTGAAGGAACGATGCTGATTTCCTCCTTAATTGGCGTTCTCATCAGTGCATTCACGCAAAATGTCCTGGTTGGTGTGCTGGCTGGTATCTTAGCCGGTGTATTGGCGGCATTGATTTTAGCTTACTGTGCACTGCATCTTAAGACCGATATTACTTTGACCGGAATTGCGCTAAATTTGTTTGCCAGCGGCGGTACAATATTTTTACTTTACTTAGTGACCGGTGATAAGGGCATGTCCGGAAGTTTAAAGAGCCTTGTAGTCCCAACCGTCCATATTCCAGTGATTAAAGATATTCCGGTATTGGGAGAAATTATATCGGGACATAATCTGCTGACCTATTTGGCATTCCTGTGTGTATTTTTGACCTTTGTATTATTGTACAAATTGCCTGTTGGTCTTAGAATCCGAGCGGTTGGTGAATCCGAAGGAGCGGTAGCTTCGGTAGGGTTAAATGTCATCAGGATCCGCTGCATAGCACTGATATTAAGCGGGATATTTTCCGGACTCGGGGGGATATTTATGTCGATGGGATATGTGTCGTGGTTTTCTAAAGATATGATTGCCGGAAGAGGATTTATCGCGTTAGCAGCGGAAGCGATGGGAAGAGGGACACCTTTAGGAACATTGATTGCGTCGATAGTATTTGGTTTTGCAGATGCATTGTCTAATTACCTTCAGTCACTTCAAGTGCCGGCCGAATTAGTAATGATGATACCTTATGTTACCACAGTTGTTGGACTGTTGATATATTCAATTAAAAGAAACTCTAAAAATAAATTTAAGAAAGAGGGAAAAAATGAAAGCAAAATTAATAGTTATGTTAACTAATAATGATGTTACAGTGGAAAATGCAAAAGAGGTCTTTGAGTCTTGCAGTGATATTAATGAAGTGCAGTTGTGGGGATTTAAAAATGTAGGACTCCCGAAAAATAAAATGTGTGATCTGGTAGAAACTATGAAAAAGGCCGGTAAAACCACCTTTCTGGAAGTGGTTACTTACAAGGAAGAAGAGTGTCTGGAGGCGGCTATGCTGGCAGTAGAATGCGGCTTTGATTATCTTTGCGGAACCTTATTCTATGACAGTGTCTGGCAATATCTCAAAGATAAACCGATTAAATACCAGCCTTTTATCGGCGAGGTATATGGAAGTCCCAGTGTCCTGGAAGGAAGCATTTACGGAATTGTTGCAGAAGCGAAAAAACTGGAAGAGAAAGGGGTTTCAGGCTTTGATTTACTGGCATACCGTTATACGGGAAATGCGGAAATCCTGGCTGAGAATTGTGTTGAAAATATGGATTCTGATGTTGTGATGGCTGGAAGTATTGATACAAAAGAGCGCATTGAGAAAGTCAATGAGATTAACCCATGGGGATATACGATGGGAAGCGCTCTTTTTAAGAAAATGTTCGTAGCGGATGGATCTTTCAGAGATAATCTGCAAGAAGTTGTAAATGTTATGAAAAATATAGCTTAACGGAAGGAGCAGGAAATGTCGGTACTTTATGTGTCTGATTTAGATGGAACATTATTAAATGGGAAAAGAGAAATTACAGAAAAGACAGCCAGACTCCTGAATAATTTTATTGACAACGGCGGGCTGTTTACCGTAGCGACAGCGAGGATGCCCTATACCTGTGATTATCGCCTGGAAAAAATCGACTTGAAGTATCCGGCGATATTAATGAATGGTGTATTGCTATATGATTTTCAAAAAAAGAGCTGTCTGCACAGTATCAATATAGCATCTTCACTGACGGAAGTAGTGCTTGACTGTTTAAAGAAACATCGCTGTGGTGCTTATCTTTATACATATCAAAATGGAGGATTGAACCTATATTTTGAAGATAGTGCATTAAATTTTGAAGGGCAGTATTATAATAAACAGGCAAGAAAAGGATGCCAATTTGCCGGGCTGGCAGCTTCTTTTGCAAGTGTGGAACTGCAGAATGCTATTTATATTGCGGCTTTAGGAGAGCCGGAGAAATTAAAAAAAGCACAGAAAGTAATAGAACAACTAGATGGAATTTCATGTGCAGGCTATGTGAATATCTATAATGGCGGGTATTGTCTGGAAATATATTCAGGTGAGGCGAATAAGGCAATCAGAGCCAAAGAACTTCAAAAAAACCTAAGAGCAGAACATTTAGTCAGCTTTGGTGATAATTATAATGATATGAAATTAATGAAGATATCCGACCGCAGTTATGCACCGGCGAATGCTTTAGATGAAGTCAAAGGGATAGCAGATCATGTAATCGGATCTAATGATGAAGATGGTGTAGCAGAGTTTATTATAAAAGACTGCAATGAGTAAGTTATGCTTGAAGTGAGAAGTATATGATGCGATTACTATAAATGTTAAAAACATTGTGCGTGATAATGAATATTGAGTTTTGACCATATTATGGAGAAAATCATAATATGGTCAATTTTTTGTAGAGTGATGAATGGCCGTGGTAGAAGATTTTTTATAATACTGATATGAAACAGGGAAGGATTATGATAAAATGATAAATAGTAAATTATAATTTATAAAGAAATTGTTTTTTTAATGTGATGATACCAGGGTCAAAAGGTCATGCGTTTCATGCTTGCATGAAAAAGCATGATGTTGGGACCCGCAAAACATGAGAAAGTAGCCCGAATAGGGCGGATTTCGAATGTTTTTAGGATTGTGGG
>Ga0153937_1000762_pt1 | contig 11871 bp, 14 predicted proteins | sample TSNY021MetaG_FD_104680 | JGI IMG/M metagenome (GOLD analysis project Ga0153937, IMG submission 104680) | Attine ant fungus gardens microbial communities from New York, USA - TSNY021 MetaG | ecosystem: Host-associated > Fungi > Mycelium > Unclassified | place: USA: New York, Robert Murphy County... | reverse complement strand
ACTTATTTATCTCTTTCATCACTAAATAGGTATCTAGCACTGCCAGAGCATCAAGCCCGTGTTGACCGATTGCTTTTACGTCTTGTTCAGTAAGTACAAATGTGATAACGTCCATTAGTATCTCCTTTACTTCATCATCATCAATAACTCCTCATCGATGTCAACATCTGCTAAATCTGCGGAACTTATAACCGTTGGCTTCTTTGCTGATTCGTCTGCTGCCTCCACTTTTTGGGGTGAAGATGGCACTACTACATCCCCTTTGGAGATACCCTCTATTAATTTAGCCAATGCTCTGATTTCTTCGGTACTAGAGCTATCTGCCTTTTGTATAGAGGATCTCCCGCCAATTGCTTCTTTCAATAGGGTAGTAAGAATAGTTTTTAGCTTCTCTTCTGGAATAAACTCAACTAATTCCAGCAACTCTGTATCCAACTCCAGAGTTATTTTCATTACAGACTTCCTCTCTCCTTAATGTACATTTTTTCAAGTATAGTCGTAAACTTGTCGACGGCACGAAGATTAGCGTAACGTAAATCTTCATCCACCATATGGACAATAACATTATCCATCCGCAGCGCCGAACAGATAGAAGCTGGCATATTAATTCCATGTGCAGCAATTTGCATACCGTTACCAATGGGGACAAAATTTTTGATTTGTGCTGGAACTATACCAGCCCGATTCAAAATCTTGATAATATCCTGCTTGATTACGGAATTAACGAAATCTCTTTGAACATCCTGAATGATTGAAGTAACATCTACTTCTGCGGTTCCGTTAGCCATCTTACCAGTCGTTAATGCTTTAATTGTCGTAGCAGAGTTGCCTCTGAATCCACTATCAGCCAAGGCTGACTCCAAATCCGCCAGCAACGTAGAACCGGCTCTACTGAAACTATCCATCGTTGTAAGCTGCTTTCCGTAGTAGACCGCAATGTCATCAGAGACATGACCCAAGTCAACAACCAACGTATAATCATCGGCAGCAATCGCAGAACCTAGTGCTGTAATACAAACACCACCTTCTGGCATTACGCCAATATACTTTTCCTGAATTTGAAACATAAATACCGGTTTTGTTGGTAACAGTGGAAACTCTACTGTATAATGTCCGGCCAATGCCTTTTTTAACTCACCTGTCATATCCTCCCGACCGGAATGCTCTTTAATCGGGATATTTGTACCAATAATCACATCGATGAAATTCCACATAGGGGATTTTTCCAGGATGCTGTAATCCTTTACTTCTTCGAATCTGTCTAAGCCACGCTGCTGACAGTAGATTGTATTCAGCACTCCCTGCGCGACCATATAGACAAACTGATTGTAAAACTCTTTTGTCTTTGTTTTAAATTGTGTAGAGTCCATGCTCATCAAAACACCGTCATAGGGGCGAGCACTTACGCCAGTTCCATAATATCCGTTATATCTGCCGTCCGGAGACGTTTGAATATTAATAACGGAAGCTGGGTTAATAACATCTTTTTTGCGGAAGTTGTTTTTAGGGATATGATAGAATTCGTTTGGAACTGCGACCAATCCATTATTGTCTTTGTTTCCACAGTTCAAAACTCTTCCTTCACTTCCTCCACAGTCAATTGTAATAGCTACGTTCATTCTCCATTCTCCTCTCGTTTAATTGAAAACCTTTATTACTTCTCCATTTGCAGAAGTTACTAATTCTAGTCTTGAATTAACTTCTACAAACCCAGATTCTACAAAAGAGCCGAAACCCAGGGCACGCTTGTTATAAACGTACCCAGTAGACAACCTTAGCTCGTCAGCATAGATCAGATTAGCTTTTGCTGTAAGCCCAATCTTTCCGTTTCGATATACATACATCTGCTCAAGGTAGCACTCCTCGTTGTTGTAGCAAACGCATATAGCCCGCCTATCTTCTATTGCCCTAACTTCACTGAACGCTGTTAAATCTCTCGATCCTCTTACCACTGATATATGTGGAAAAACTGACGCATCTTTGTCAGGCTGCCCGTCTTTGTGTACTTTCCATCCTCGTGAAAAGTATAAGATTCCTATACAGTCACCGTGGCTGTATAAAATATCACCTTCCGCAATATCATTCGCCTCGTCATAGTAGACAATACTGTCTGTAAAAATAAGCGGAGAACCCGGGATCGCTAACATTGTAGATAATCGTTCTGTTACTCTCGCCGGACAATCACGGATATTTATAATCACAGTCTTTTTCTGCGTGCTAAGCCCCATCAATCTCATAGAGACTCTCCTTCGTTTTGATATCTTGCTGCAAAAGAGCACTCAGCCAGGTAGATGACTTATCGACCAGCCTTACCGTAGTAAACACTTTCCTGTATTGCGAAAGCTTATGCGCCGTTACTACATTTCCTGAGTACTCAATTTCTTTTGTCAGATTAAATTTCTGCTCTTCTAGTCGGACGTACTGAATTCTATCTTCTGGTTTTGGTTCAGCCAAAAAGTTTATAGAATCACCTACTTCTATGACGTTCCGAAGAAATGCACCATACACTCTATAGATATTCAATCGTCGCCCTCCTCGTATTTTTCAATAATCTTTATTTGGTCGCCCAATGATTTACCATATAACTCCTGTTTTATCTCTTTCGTCAGGCGTATATACCTCAACCATGGATATACCTTGTCTTCCTCATCGTTTCTTCGCAACTCTTGGTAGACGATAGAATGCATATCCTGAATCAACCTATCTATTGGCTGATTCGTTACATCCTTAAGTCGGGATAATGTACCTGATACACCGTTAGCATGAATTGTAGACAACACACACTTACCCGTATTTGCTGTACGAATTACAGACTCACCGACATGGTCGTTAGTCTCGGTAATATATACAATGTCTGGATTATGCCGTATCAGACTAAAACAAGCCTCTCTGTACTCATCCTCTGTATCACACGACAACTGCTCTATTCCTGCCAACTCCTGTTCTACCGGCTGCTCTACCGATACAATCTTTAACTGTTCAGAGCTGGCCAGAGTTCTCAGGGCTGCCAGAATAGTTGTATTTTTACCAGACATTGTTGCGCCAGCTATCAAATGAAGCCCCGTGTCTCCATCAAGGAACTTATCTTGTAAAAATGCCTGGGACTTCTTTGATATATTCAGGTCATCATAGGTCATGTTGAAAATGCTGGTAGGGAGCAATCTGATTGTAATCATGTAGCCATTGCCATATTTTCTAGCACACTCCACACGTCCACGATAATCTTTGTTAAGATTGGCACCGCATCGTTGTGGTAACTTACTCGTCTTGTCGTAGGTATTTTCAGCAAATAAGTAAGTTACCATATCATCCATATCACTCGCCGAAAACATACGCTTTGAATATACTTTACGCTTCCGGACATTATAGTAGATTAAACTGGAATTGAATTTAGTTGTAATCGTGATATCCGATGCATTTAAGGATACAGCTTCATCAGTTACGATAGACATTGTCTTTGCAACCGGAATAGGGAGTATAAATGGATGTGCACCATACTTTTCAAAATATTGTTTGAAATAATATGGCGGTGACGTCGGTAAATACTCAATTGTGTATCCCTCCAACGTAATACGCTTGTATTCTATATCATTAAGATATACCGCTTGGATTTCGCGTGCCATGAATAGATGAACTACCGGTATAGCTCCAGTTGATTCAAACTTTGCTAAAATGTCAGGCGGTACAATAGAGGTCATGGGCTCGTACAACACATGACCATATACCTTCTCACATAACTTGCAAATATCACCCATCTCCATAAAATTCTGTTCGTATAGAGTTATTGCCTCAGGGGCTATTAGACCACTATCATCACGCACACGAATTTGCGTGTATTTTTGAATATCTCGCTGCTGCCGAACGGTAAACAGACCGTCGAGATTAAGCATATTTTCTCACTTCCTTGTAGGCCTCAATAACGGCATCAATATTGTAGGGGTCCCTGCGATCAAACAGACAATTCTCAATCTGCGGAACATGCTCAACAGATAACAATTGTATTGATGGATCGTCCAACAACCCAAAGTACTTCGCAATGGAAGATATCGGCACAGATATATTATTACAGATCACACGCCGTGCAACATTATCATAATTGTATGTTTCCAACAATTCTTTCGTTTTGTTCATATGCGGTAATTTTGTGTCCGTGACAAAATTGATTACCCGCACGTCCGAGGACAGAATATCGAACACCGATTTGTTATCCGGATCTACAACAACATTAATGACCGCATAGTAATCGGCAGCTTTCGTTAACAGACCGATCATCGTTTGTGCCTGCTCAATTGTTGCTACTTCACCAGTGACAACACAGAAATCTTCCATGTATCTGTTAGCCCTATAGTCATCCAAAGTATGGGACTGTATGCCATATGCCTCTAACTTAGAAGTGCCGGTCAAGTCAATAAACATTACGTTCTTGTTTTCCCGGCTCTTGTACTTAGAAAGCAGGTACGGAACAATACTTCTTCCGACACCCTCAGCACCAGTAAATACCCGCAATGTCTTTTTAAGGAGTGTGTTAGCAACAATAGTATCCTCAAGATTAGCGGATTGGAGATATTTAATAATCTCTGCCTGTGCTGCAATCGTCTGCTTGTCCAGATTAAGCAGTGAATTGATTTTTGTGATTGTGTCGTTTACTTTTCTTGACATCTCGTAAAATTCTTCGTTGCCGGATTCAGCTAAACGCAGAATATTCCCCATTGTAGTAATAGACTCGGCACTGACAATGTAGGATCCCTGCACCTTCAGGATATTATTCAACAGGGGACTGCTTGTGTTATCTGTTGCAGTAGCCAACCGATTTTCCACAAGCTCTGTAACAGCATCAGATACTTTTGTGCTTATATCCGCCAGCTCTTTTTCCATCAGACTTAATTCCAGAATGATATTGCCCCGTTCTTCATTTATCCCGCCAAGACGGCTGAAATCAGCCTGACCATCGCCATAGGTAGCGACAATCTTCATCTTGTTTTGTAATTCAGCAAGCATCTTGTCATTTAAGTCGGCACAATGTCCTGCCAGCGTTTCAATTATCTGTTTAAGATACTGTTCAATAATCGTGTCACACTGTGCATCATAGTAATGCTTACTGTAGACCAGGGAACGGATCTTTTCGGCTTTATCCCGGTTACCCATGACTGTATCAACCGTAATAGCATAAATTTGCTCATAAAGTCCTTTTAGAGTTTTCTCAATAGAATCGTACTGTGCATTTTCTTTTGCCAGATCCGTTAAAATCTTACCTGCTGATAATTCCTTTGCTATGTCTCTCATATTTGCAAGAGAGCCAGCCGCCTTAATCCTAGTTACAAGTTCAGACTCTTCGTTCCTGTTAAAAAACGCTTCTTCCGGCTCTTCTAAAGACACTGCTGGCATAGGTAATGGTACCGTCGGCGAAGTGTAATCATAGGGTACTTCTGTATCATCGTCGTCATAGGACATCATTGACTGGTCAATTAAATCCTTGGCAGTAATATTTTGCTCCTTTGGATTTAACTCCGCCGCCTTGTCTTTCGCTGATGGCACAACCGGCTTAGCGGACAACTCTGCAGCAAGAGAATACACGGCCGTTCTTAAATCATCTGTTTTTGGCTTGATTAGCGATTTGGCGATTCCCGGATAACTATTAGAGAATTCCGATGGTTTGTTATCCTTGGATATAAAAATAACTTTTGCGTCAGGATGCTTTCCGGCAAGCCCGTCTTTCAATAGCATTGCTATCTTGGGATTTCTCACATCACTACTTGAAATGATAAATGCATCAATAGTCTGCCCGCCAACATTTGGGTCTAACTTGATTTTCTGTGATATTTCTTTAATACTGCTAACTGCCACAAATTTACGTTCAGCAGGCGGCAACATACCTTTCACCAGTGCGTCACACGCTTTTGTTGTAACTATCATACTTTCCTCCTCTTAATAGAAATCTTCAATTCTGTAGACCGCAGACAAACCGAGCAGGTCCCGTTTTAACCTAATCTTGTCGCCCACTTGTTTGTCTATGAGTGTGGCACCTACACCTGCATCACATGAGATAATTCCCATATCCACTACAGATGTGCCATTGGGGAATAACTTAAACACAAACTCATCGGGAATTCCCATAGCATCTGCATCCCCCTCCTCTAACACCAGATGGACCGTAGAGTACTCTGATATGTACGGGGTATGCACATAATTTTCGAGTTCCCCTATAGAGCCGTTAATCTTTGCGATTTCATCTTCTCGCTCGACTATCTCAAGCTTAGCATTCTGCAAATCTTTAATAGCTTCTTCGTATGCATTATTCTCTCTTAGATCCCCATCTTTGAGCGCATCCGAATATTTATTACTTGCTTCTTTTTGCTTAGTCTGAGCCTTCTGCTTAGACTCTGCAAGCTTTGTTAAATGGTCGATAAGTTTTTTATCTATAGCTTCTGACCGTTCTTTTAAATTCATGCTTATACCACGCTTTCTATTCGGTCGACGATATATTTGTTGTTATCTACAACAATGTACCATCTCTCTTGATAATCCGTAGCAATATTTATGGAGAGCTTTCCTGCTATCTTTACCTTATCAAATGTTACAGTTTTGGAGATGATACTGCCGCCATCCATATCTCTCTCCTTGCTCCAAATAGTATGGCGATATTTCTCATCCCCAAAATATCTTGCATTGACGCTACATACCGCAGACTGTAACTTTTGAGCACACCCTCGGCTTAGGTATTTAGAAACATCCTTAGCTGATTTTAGTGCATACGCTTCCATGTACAAAGCGTCTGCCGTAGTAAGAAAAGAAACCAACTTACCGGGCAATTTGTCGGAGGCTTCGGAAGTACTTGATGACAGGAACTTACTTAAAAATCCCATATTTCATCATGGCACTATGACTTGTCTTTCGAGCTGTCGCTACTACTGCTTTTGCCATCGCCCTTTTTGTTGCCTGATGTGATCTTAATGCCTACAACAAGCAACGTTATGATGCCTGCAAACACCATTAGTGACGGTAAAAATCCAAAATCTACTATCATAGCACTCTCCTTCCTTTAATTTTTATATAACAACTCAGCTTTTTCATTGTTTGTGTAGAAGCCGAGTACATTATCTGGTGTGTTTGATAATTCTAAGAAAGACATGCCAACGACATGTCCTGTTGTGTCGTACTTAAATGTCACGGGCCTCTCACCATATTGGGTATAGATATAATCACCGGCTTCACCGTTTACTGCGTAGAGCATATTCTGGTACACCTGATGTGAGAAATTCAATGGCACTGTCTTTAGGTACCCAATATGCAAATGGGGGCCGTCGAATATATTGCCCTCACCTCTTGGATACACCTTACCTCGAACTTTGTAGATAACGCTTGTGCTACTTATATAACATGTTACGCTAGAGGCAAACATCACTACCAGATTAACATCCAAGTTTCTCGCCAGGATACTATACATGTACTCGGTTTCCGACCGGGTCAAATCAAAGTCCACGACATAATCTTTAAACCTGTCAATAATGCTGGGCTCTTTGTAGTAAAATGATTCCTTTATAACTCCTTCAATAAGGCCGGTGTTTGTATTCCATTTCCCTTTGATAATTGGACCATTTTTAAAAGCTCTGTACATACAGTTATAGATCATAAATAACCTCCCTTAATTACCAGCGGCTCAATCACTGGCGGGAATATCTTCTCGCAATCTATCCCGCCAACAAATAATGAGCTTTTAGTTATTACATTATCTCCATTAAACAAGAACACAGGTTCCTTCGGGTTCAGATTAGATTGACAGTAAAATCTGTAGTAGGAGTTAAAGGGGATTCCACAGAACATTGCGTTGGTTCTGTTGAATAGCACATACCACTTTTCGTTTAGCATAAGCATAATGTCCCCGAATCTGTAACCGTCCGGTAATTCAAGAAGTCCCGAGGTAAACTGGTATTTTGACTTATAACTACTTATCTCATAAGATAACTTCGGATTACAGCCCACTTTAACGATAACGGTGTTATTAACATTGTAAACAGTGAATGTGCCATCTCCTCTAATGATGACCAGAAATCTGTCATTCTTAAATACACCTCGAACATTCCTAATAAATGGGAATGGGTGGTACTGCTCCTCAAAACGTAAATTTTTTAGTTCTTCAATGTAGATAGGATCCATCAAGCCCTCAACTACTAAATTACCGTGTATTATTGATGCCGGAAAAGCTGCTGTATCTTCAATAAGTCGGAAACTCATCGTTTAACTCCTTTCATAGTAAATGTAAAATCACCAACGGTATCACAACTGTTAAGGTTGCTAAAACTCCCGCAATAAATAAGATGGCTTTCAATTTGCGATTATTTTTCTTCATCTCTTCTAGAGTGGAATCTAAGAACTTGTCTCCCAGGCTTACCTCTTCCCTTGTATATGGAACAAGAATCTCATCTGTCTTTTCTCCTGTTAGAGTATACTCCGACAAGATTATGCCACCAATAGAGTAACTAAACTCATACGTACGATTAGGATTGTAATCCCAACCGCTGTCAGTACAAAGTTCTTTCTGTAACTCCTTAGAGAGTTGAATACCGTGAAATTTACTACTCATACGCTCTCCCTATCCAGTCTGAAGAGAGACATGAAATACGATAAATTCTCATACTCTCCTCCATAATTTTCATAAACGTCGTTTAGATACGTGTATTCATTCTCATCTGGTGATCTGATCAATGATGATAACTCTGAACTGTAGCAAATATTGGCGGCACTTTTCGCCCGTGTAATGGCAACATAGAGCAGATTCCGCTCGTTGCGTATCATACGTGCCGCCTCGTATAAGCAATTTGCTTTAACATTCTTCTCCAAGTTCTTGTCTGATGGGATGATATCCTTATCGCAGTCAATAATGTAGACTTCGTCGGCTTCCAATCCTTTAGCTGAGTGGATGGTATAGCAACGTATACCATTGTAATAGGCCAAATTCTCTTGATTTTTTGCTGCCTTATCGTACTCTTCGGCTTTAAAACGCTCCCACGACTTAGTGTTAGCAATAGGAGCTGCTAAGTTAATATAGAACGACTTGTCCATCTCAAGCCTCCAATACTCGCCTTTTATGATAAACTCATCATAGATTTTGAATAACGTGTTGAATAACTGACCGGCAGTTACATTGTCATCAAACATCTTATCCGACAGGTTAGCAAACAATTTCATGATCTGTCGCATGTAATCCTTTTTGAATCTGTAATTCAACATATAGAACGGCTGGTTTGAATCTTTTGCCAATAATAAAAATGGATGCTTGTATCTGCGGTCCCATTTGAATTCATCGAATAGTGTGATGCACTTCCACACCTTATCCTCATCACGTGGTTCTTCAATCGCATCCAGAATTAAACACATCTCACGAAATATCGGAATTTCCATGACAGTCTTGAATTTATTACTTCTGAACTTCACGCCGTGCTGATAGAGTGTCTCAATGATAGATAATATCGACAGATTGTTTCTCGCAAGGAACATTATGTCTCGTTTTTCACTGTTAGAGGTGTCTTTCTCATACTTTGCCAAGTGTCGGGCAATATCACTTATGCCAGCATCTCTTGTGTTACGTATTGTTACTTCACCACCCTCACCTGAACCCTGCCACTCCAAGACCGGCGGTTTATTAGGTAACTCCACTTCCATGGCCTTACCAACAATATTATCCCTGCACCGAAATGAATGGGTTAGAGCACATACCTTTGCATCAGGAAACTCTCGCATGAAGTCGCGAACTATATCATCCGACGCACCATTAAAGGCATAGATCTGCTGTTTCATGTCACCGATTGCAATACATACTCTGCCGAGACTGGCAATAATTTTCATGTACAGTGGCGACATGTCCTGAAATTCGTCCATTACAACGACATCAAACATCTTAGAATACTTATCTGATATCTTCTTGGTGTTACAAAGCTGGTACATCGTATGGATAGGGATATCTCCCTGCGGAACTACTTCTGTCATCAACTGATGCTGGAAGTGTTTTTTGACCAGGGTATTGTATGTGCCCGGATCAATCCCTAATTTCTTGAATTTCTCAATCTCTTTTAAATTATCCGGATCGAATATAAATGCCGATGTAGTGTAATTCATACATTGGAGCAACTGCTTAAGCCACGAATCTTTAATTTCTGTTAGACCGGCATCTTCACAGTATCTTCGCATGAGCGGAACTTCCTCATCCCAATTATTTCCAGATACTATCTGGAGATTACGATAACCACCTTTAATAATATCCCGACAGATTTTATGAAACGTTCCAAAAGCGGGCTTGCCTTCAACTTGCTGATATTTGGACATAAGTGTGTATCTTTGTGATATCTCAAGTGCTGCTTCCCGAGTATAGGACACCACGCATATTTTTGAACCACGCATCTTATAATACGATTGAAGCAACACGATTCCTACAGTAGCCGCATATGTCTTACCTGTACCTGCGTCAGAAAACGAAATTGTCGGTTTAGTGAAGTCTGATGCGAATACCGCCTGCTCCTCTGTCAGCTTTCTTCCTGTAGCACCACATATAATATTCATTTCTGCAAGCAGGCTGGTCGGGAGTGAATTATAGCATTCTTGTGTGTTCTCAATTTTCATAGGCTTCGATATACTCCTTCATTGTTTCCGGCTTCTTTGTCTTTTGTAAATATTCAATAGACAAAATATCTCTGGTAATTAACTTAGCCAGATTTTTTACTCGCTGAGACTCGGATGGTTTCTCAGAGCCAATCCATGCAGGGATAGCCAGTAGCTTGTGCATATCTCCTCTTGTGTAATGTTTGTCGCCTGGAATTCGCAGAATTTCCTCGTCCAATTTAAAATCCATAGTGATGTAATTATCATTACCGTACATAAATATGAATCTGTCTTCCTTTAGATAATCTTCGACCACAAGCTTTCTTTTGTAGTATCCAATTAAATCAGTTATAGTCAGACCGCTTTTTGAGCCCGCCTCTCCACTCAGCATCTGAATTTTCCTTGAAGGAAACATTAAATTTATAATGGCCATGATAGCCAGCATATTGTTGCGGTAAGCTAGCTGTTTAGCATCATAACTGGGTATAATTATCGTGTCTTTATCCAATTTTGAGATTGTATCAAACAAGTCTTTGAGACTTTTGCCTTCGATATTATCTGAAATCTTCGGTGATACTTTGTGTTTATCTTGGCCTTCTACGCTGGCCAAGTTTCTGTTATGCTCTAAGATACTATTTAGAACACCACCATCCTGTTCTGTGTTGACTAAAATCAACCGTCGACTATGTAATTCTACCGTCGACCACGCAGTAGGACCAAACCGACAATGCTGCAAGTCCACTGTTTCACCGTCTGTGATTTCTTTCAGTACTCCAGACAGCTTGCTGGTCCACCCATCCCAGATTTTTCCTGTGCCCATCAAATTACGTAATATAACCATTAAGCGTCCTCCTTTATCTTAGTGCAGGCATCTAACCCTTCACCTGTCTTGATGAATTCAAATCTCCGCTTGTCTTCAATACCTTGAAACAGGGTGTCCTTTTGCTCTATTGCAATGATTAATAAGTCCTTAGACATCTCCTGTAGATAAGACTGCATCTCATTGCATGTATTATCACTTAGTGTGAAGAACGTTTCATCTAATAATACCATTGGTAAAGCGCCAAGCTCCTGCATCAAAGTTGTATGCCGCATCAACTGCCCCATTACAGAACGACAAGCAGATCCTTCTCTTTCATTGATGTCCTGCCCTTCCGGATTCACTATCAATGCCCTTCCACCCTCTACCTTTAAACCAATACCAGCCAGATTACTATCCGGTACGATTAGGGATGCTTCTCGTATCGCTTCCGTATAGGACTCAAGAGCATATCTTTT
>Ga0153937_1000756_pt1 | contig 11908 bp, 8 predicted proteins | sample TSNY021MetaG_FD_104680 | JGI IMG/M metagenome (GOLD analysis project Ga0153937, IMG submission 104680) | Attine ant fungus gardens microbial communities from New York, USA - TSNY021 MetaG | ecosystem: Host-associated > Fungi > Mycelium > Unclassified | place: USA: New York, Robert Murphy County... | reverse complement strand
TATACCACAGAGATTAAACCGGGTCGTTCTTCACCCCGCAAAATACCTCGCAATATGCGCTTCCATGACCGCAGAAAAGCCGTGCTTTAAGGCTTTTTGCTCACTAAGTTGACGACATTGTCTAATTAATAGGTAAAGAAGCCACGGCCGGTTTTGCGTCCCAGCAGCCCGCCGCGAACCATTTTGCGCAGCAGGGGATGGGGGCGATATTTGGGATCGCCGAAGTCCGCATACAACGATTCCATAATATCCAGGCAGATATCCAGTCCCACCAGATCGCCGAGAGCCAGGGGCCCCATTAGATGGCCTGCGCCGAGCTTTATGGCGGTGTCGATGTCTTCCGCGCTGGCATTGTTCTCGGCAAATATGGAAATCCCCTCATTGATCATGGGGATTAAAATGCGATTTACAACAAATCCAGCAGACTCTTTCACCTCGACAGGCGTCTTGCCGATGTCCTCGGCAATCTTCTTGATTTGCTCCACCAGCTCCGGTGGAGTGGTAACGCCGGCGACGATCTCTACTAGCTTCATGCGTGGAACCGGGTTGAAAAAGTGCATTCCCACCACCGGGCGATCCAAGCCTTGTGACATTTCCGTAAGCGACAGGACGTATTGGAGGCAAAGATCGCGTCCGACATGCAAATGCCCTGTAACTGCTGGAACAGTTCCTTTTTGGCGGGCATCTTTTCGATTACCGATTCCACAATCAGGTCACAGGGAGCAAGCAGGTCATAGGTGCCGGTTTTAATGCGGGAGAAGATGGCGTCCATTTCGGACTGCGGGATTTTCTCCTTTTTTACCAGAGAAGCAAGGCCCTTGGCGATACTGTCTTTTCCAAGTGCCGCCCGCTCCTCGGATTTGTAATGCCCCATAATAACCTTGTACCCCTCGCGGGAAGCAAATGCCTGCGCAATTCCAGACCCCATCACACCGGGGCCAACAACACCGATAATCATGTCAAATCCTCCATTCAGGCGCCCACAAAGGGCTCCGGTTTCGTTTTATTTAAAAAGGTTTCCGTGGTATTCCGCCTGTCCTTTGCGCAGAAGTTATCTAACATCCCTCTACGATTACCGAGACACCCATGCCGCCGCCAACACAAAGGGTGGCAAGCCCCCTTTTGGCGCCGCGCCGATTCATTTCGTGAAAGAGTGTCACCAGGATTCGCGCGCCAGACGCTCCTACCGGATGCCCCAGCGCGATAGCGCCGCCATTGACATTGACCTTTTCGGTATCTCATTCCAGCAGATTGGCAACTGCCAGAGACCGAGCCGCAAAGGCCTCGTTGGCCTCGATCAGATCCAGATCAGCGATGGTGAGCCCTGCTTTTTCCAACGCTTTTCGGCTGCTATAGACAGGAGCGATTCCCATGATCGTGGGATCGACGCCGGCTGTGGTCCCCACAACGAACCTTGCCATCGGTTCGACTCCCAGCTCCTTGGCTTTTTCGGCGCTCATAACAACGATGGCAGCACCGTCGTTGATACCGGAAGCATTCGCCGCAGTGACGGTACCGTCCGGCTTAAAGGCCGGGCGGAGCTTGCCGAGGCTCTCCTCTGTAACGCCCGCGCGGGGATACTCATCCTTGTTAAAAAGCACAGTCTCCCGCTTTACATTCACAGGAACCGGAACAATCTCGTCGTTGAAGCGGTTTTCAGCCTGGGCCAGTTCCGCTTTCTGCTGGCTCTGCGCCGCAAAGGCATCCTGCATCTCCCGGGTGATGCCGTGCTTTTCCGCCACATTTTCCGCAGTGATTCCCATGAGGAGCCTCTTGGTCGTCCCTGCCTTCTTTCATGGACATGCCAGATAAGGGAATTACCCTTGTGCAAGTTTTTGGTATGTTTCAAGTCTTTCCTTTGCGTCGGCTTCCGCTTTGTCAAACAATTCTCCGGCATGATCAGGAAAAGCGATTTCCAGAGAAGAATATCTGACTTCTCCGCGCAAAAATTCTTTCAGATCAGCAGTCGGCTCTTTGGAATCCAATAGGAACGGATTCTTGCCCTCCTTTTTAAGCATCGGGTTATACCGATACAGGTGCCAGTAACCGGCCTCCACCGCTTTTTTCATCTCCAACTGGCTGTTGGTCATTCCCGATTTCATCCCATGCTCTATGCAAGGGCAATATGCTATGATCAGTGACGGACCCGGATAGGCTTCGGCTTCCATAATCGCTTTCATCGTCTGTGCCTGATCGTACCCCATTGCCACCTGAGCGACGTAAACATAGCCGTAGCTCATAGCCATCATGCCCAAATCCTTTTTCTTTGTCTTTTTTCCAGAAGCGTTAAATTTTGCAATTGCACCGGCAGCAGTGGATTTTGACGACTGTCCTCCGGTATTTGAATATACCTCCGTATCCAGAACGAGCATGTTGATATTTTTACCCGACGCCAGAACGTGGTCAAGTCCTCCGTAACCGATATCATAAGCCCAGCCGTCTCCGCCAAAGGCCCAATATGATTTATTCGGAAGAAAATCCTTGTTTTCCAGTATGAAATCGACCATCTCTTTTTCTTCTTCCGATTCCACCCTGTATTGACGCAGAGCTCTTTCGAAGGATTCGGATGCGTTCCTTGAATTATGTGAATCCTCCATCGTTTCGATCCATCGGTCGGCTTCCGCTTTAAGAACACCTTTTTTCGAGAAATACTGCGCATACTTCCTCATGCGCTCTCTGATCTTCTCCGAGCCCACCAGCATACCGTAGGCATATTCGGCACAGTCTTCAAAGAGCGACATAGCCCACGCCGGTCCGTGCCCTTCTTTATTTTTTGTATACGGCGTTGCAGGCGTGCTGCCGCCGTAAGCCGTAGAGCATCCGGACGCGTTTGCAATATACATTCTGTCTCCAAAAAGCTGAGTGGTCAGTTTGATATACGGCGTTTCACCGCAGCCGGCGCAGGCTCCGGAGAATTCGAACAGCGGCTGGGCAAACTGGCTGTATTTCACCGATTTCCTTTTGTCTACATCCTGCTTGACCGATACCTTTTCTGTCGCGTGCTCCCAGTTCCTTTCTTCTTTTCGCTGGGTGGCCAAAGGCATCATGACAAGCGCTTTTTTCTTTGACGGGCATATGTTTGCACAGCTCCCGCAGCCGGTGCAGTCTAACGGCGATACCTGGATTCTGTATTCATAATTTTCAAGCCCATTCCCAATTGCTTTTTTTGTCTCAAATCCGGCCGGGGCGGACTCCCGCTCTTTTTCATCCAAGAGTATGGGGCGGACCGCCGCATGGGGACATACGAAAGAGCATTGGTTGCACTGGATGCAATTGTCGATGATCCACTGCGGGACATCCACCGCAGCGCCCCGCTTCTCATATGCGGTTGTTCCCGCCGGGAACGTCCCGTCCTCCATACCGACAAAGGCGCTTACAGGGATGCTGTCCCCCTCCTGCCGGTTCATTACATCGACGATCTTATCAATAAATTCGGGCACCGCTTTTTTATCAGGAGCCTTAACAATTTTTTCGGCCCACGACCCGGGAACATCCACCTTGATCAGACTGTGGGTGCCCTTGTCGACTGCCGCGCAGTTCATTTCAACGACCTTTTCGCCTTTTTTTCCATAAGTTTTTTGGATCGCGTCTTTCATATACCTTACAGCGTCTTCGACTGGGATAATATCTACAAGCTTAAAGAACGCGGCCTGCAGGATCGAATTTGTCCTGCCGCCCAGTCCCAGCTCCTTTGCGATATCGATGGCATTGATGATATAAAACCGGATCTGTTTTTCCCCGATTGCCTTTTTCATGGGATCAGGCAGGTTGTCTTCCAGCTCCTCCACGCTCCACTGGCAGTTCAATAGAAAGATACCGCCCTTTTTCAGATGCTTCAAAAGATCGTATTTCGTCACATAGGACGGGTTATGGCAGGCGACAAAATCCGCGGTATTGACCAGGTAGGGCGACCGTATCGGCTCTTTCCCGAAGCGTAGATGGGACTGAGTAAGCCCGCCGGATTTTTTCGAATCATATACGAAATACGCCTGCGTGTATAATTCCGTATGCTCTCCAATGATCTTGACCGTGTTCTTATTGGCGCCCACAGTACCGTCGGAACCCAAGCCCCAAAGCTTACAGCTCAGCGTTCCCGCGGGAGAGATATCGATTTCTTCCCTCTGCGGAAGGGATAAGAAAGTAACATCATCGTGGATTCCGATTGTAAAATTATTTTTTGGCTCCTTTGCCTGCAGGTTTTCATAGACGGAGATTATTTGGGCTGGAGTTGTGTCCTTCGAAGACAGGCCATAACGGCCGCCTATGATAAACATTGGCTTATTGGTATCATAATAAGCCTGACAGACATCCTGATACAAAGGCTCTCTGACGGATCCCGGTTCTTTCGTTCTATCAAGCACAGCAATCCGTTCCACGGCATTTGGTATGGCTTTCATCATGTGCTTCACGGAAAACGGTCTGTAGAGGTGGACATTGACAAGCCCTACTTTTTCCCCTTTTGCGGTCAGGTAATCGATGGTTTCCTTAATCGTATCGCTTACCGAACCCATGGCGATGATCAGGTATTTTGCATTCTTTGCGCCGTAATAATCAAACAGCTTGTAATCTCTTCCCGTCAGACTGTTGATTTCGTTCATATAATTCTCGACAATCGCAGGAACCGCCCCATGGAAATTATTCGACGCTTCCCTCTGCTGGAAATAGATGTCGGGATTCTGCGTGGTTCCCCTCGTGCTGGGGTGTCCCGGATTCAGCGCCCCTTGCCTGAACTTCGTCAGCTCATCCATATCCACAAGCGGTTTGAGGTCCGCGTAATCCAAGGCGTCTATCTTCTGCATTTCATGGGAGGTTCTGAATCCGTCAAAGAAATGAAGAAACGGAACTCTCCCCTTGATCGCGCTTAGGTGGGCGACCGCCCCCATATCCATGACCTCTTGGGGATTCGATGCGGCGAGCAAGGCAAAACCTGTCTGCCTGCATGCCATGACGTCGGAATGATCCCCGAAAATCGACAGTGCGTGTACGGAAAGGGATCGCGCGGAAACATGGAACACCCCCGGCTGCAGCTCGCCGGCAATTTTATACATATTGGGGATCATTAAAAGCAGCCCCTGAGACGCTGTGTAAGTCGTCGTTAAGGCGCCCGCTGCCAGGGAGCCGTGAACTGTCCCGGCAGCGCCGCTTTCTGACTGCATCTCGACAATCTCCACGGTCTGCCCGAAGATGTTTTTCCTTCCCTTTGCCGCCCATTCGTCCACATACTCCGCCATGGGCGACGAGGGTGTGATCGGAAATATCCCCGCTACCTCGGTAAAGGCGTAGGATATGTATGCGGCAGCCGTATTGCCATCCATGATCTCAATTTTTTTTGACATTGTGGCTCCTCCTCCAACTTCAAATCTCCGAGTTAACACCCCCGCCGGTCATTAGACCCTCCCGGGTAGCAGTGAACCGGATAGGTTATACTTACAGCGCCAAACGATAAATTTCCATAGCGGATTCTTCCGTAAGCTTGAGAAAGCTGCCGTGGTTGGGGCTTTGATAAAACATGCTTTTCGCCAAGGCCGGAATATCCTCTTCTTTTCCGCCGATTTCTGTAATCGTCGTCGGCATCCCGATGGATTTTACAAATGCTTTGAAAGCCTCAATCCCTTCTCTGGCAGTTACCTCGGGATCTTCAAAATTCATCTGGCAGCCCCAGACCCTTGCCGCGAATTCGACGAACCGATTGATGTCCTGATTCATCGCATAAGTCATCCACGCGGGGAACAAGATGGCCAGGCCGGCTCCGTGGGAGCATCCATACGACGAAGACAGTTCGTTCTCCATGTGATGCGTGCCCCAATCCTGTTGACGACCCACGCCAGTGATGTTATTATGGGCCACCATGCCCGCCCACATGATATTGGCGCGCGCTTCATAATTATCGGGATCGGCCATGACTCTCTTGCCTTCCTTAATCATGGTCAAAAGGATTGCTTCGAGCAAACGGTCTGTAATCTCAACATCCTTGGTGTGGGAGAAAAGGCGCTCCATGCAATGAGCCATAATATCCGTGATCCCGCTGGCTGTCTGATATGGGGGCAATGACATTGTCAATTCCGGATTCATAATAGAGAACTTGGGACGAAGGATGTCACCGTCCGCGCATCTTTTATACATGCCGTTTTCATTTGTAACAACCGAGTCGGTGGACCCTTCGCTGCCCGAAGCCGCGATGGTCAGTACCGTGCCAACGGGAAGAGCCTCTGTTACGGGCTTGCCGCCGTAGAAATCCCAGAAATCTCCGTCATAAGGAACACCCAACGCAATCGCTTTTGCGGAATCAATCACGCTTCCGCCGCCTATGGCAAGTATGAAATCAATTTTTTCATTTCTGGCCAGCTCGATTCCCTCGTAAACCAAACCGCTTCTCGGGTTGGGTTTCACGCCGCCCAGCTCGATGTAAGAAAGGCTTCCCGCATCCAGAGAGGCCTTCACCCGGTCAAGAAGTCCGGATTTAACAACGGAGCCCCCGCCGTAATGGATTAGAACTTTAGTGCCGCCGTAGTTTTTTACATATTTGCCTGTTGATTCCTCGGTGCCTTTTCCAAAAACAAAGTATGTAGGGGTGTAATGAGTAAAATTATCCATGGAACAAACCTCCTGATTTTATATGTATTGGCTGATCTGCTTATAGGATTAAGCCTCTGTATAGACACCTTCGCGCATCCAAAGATTCAATTGTTCGCGGTTCATATGAGCAATGCCAAGATATTCAAGGCTGTAGCCCGCTTCTTTCATGAGGTCGCGCTTGGTCATGGAGCAACCCAAAGTGATCATGGCATCGATAACAGGGGTTTCCGCACCAAATTTTTTGGCCAGCTGGCTCATCAAATAGCAGCCCACCGGAATGTCTTCCGTGATGTAGCGGTTGTCAAGGGAGAACGGCCCGTCCCCATAAGGCTCTTGACGGTAGCGGTAATCCTCTGTAAAGGGAACCTTGTAGCCCTTGCCCATATATTCAACGCCGTAGATGGAGCTGCGGCTGAAGAAGTTGTCTGTGTCCACAGGGGAAATATCCGTTCCGCAGGCCTTGGCGACTGCTACGCACTCGTTCCAGAAATCCACCTGGACTTCTGCGGTGGCGGGACACAGCCCATGGGCATAAAGGGAATAGTTCTGCGCTTTCTGGCCGAACAGCGTAAAGTTCTGCATCACGGCAGCGCCCAGGATCGCACCCGGCACGTGGATGACGGGATTGATATTCGAAAGGCAAACGTCTAGCACGGTATCGCCCTTTTGGAAGCCGAAATCATCGCCGTTTTCTGCAAACACGACGGGATCCATGGGCGGGAAGTACCTTCCGGCCGCTTCCACAAACACATCTGTATCGGTTGCTGGAATCGCGGCGCCCCGCATCAGGCACACGCGGTCGCCGATGTTGACGTCATTTGTGGGAATGCCGCCTTTCACCACAACGCGGGCGCCGTAAGGCGAGGTTCCCCAGCCGCCGACAATGACATTGGTGGTGCATTTCGCCTCGTGCATCATCTTGCGCAGCAGCAGGGTGCCGTAGTTGTCGGGAATGATGGAGACGATCTGACCGTCCTCAAGGAGCGGAATCAGCTTTTCAAACAAAGCCTTGTGCCCAAGAGCCACAGTCGTGACGACCACAAGCCCCGCACCTTTTACAGCTTTTGCAAGATCGTCCGTCACCATATCCATGTGCGCGACGCCGCTGCGCTCAAACATCAGCAGGTTCGTTTGCGGCCCGCTAAGGCGAATGCCGCTCTTTTCAACATTTTTCAGGGTTTTTGGCGCAAATCGGGGATCATCCCAAAGACGTACCTCCCTGCCTGCCAACTTGCAATCAGCCGCGCAGGGCTTGCCAACGCCACCCGCGCCAAGAATTGCGATGGGTTTCTCTTTTGCATTCTTTAGAAAATTCATGATTGATTACTCCTCTCATACATGAAAAATTGATAAATCAATTTTTCTGACGTTTTATTTCTTTCTTCAAGAAAGCCGATCCAGCGATACTGGAAGTCATTGGAAGAGCGGGGGCGCTGTCAGGCCCCGAAACGCGGAAATGTCAATTCATGATTTAGACCTCCTTCAACGCGGCGCATCAGATCGTGCAGTTCGTCGGGAGCGTCACACACGGTTGCCCCCAATGAACCGGGTTATGGATTTATTATAGCGGGTGCGCAATTAAAATGATGTGCTTCCTTTCATCGTTTTTTTGCCGTGCCTCTCCTTGTGTCAATATTTGAATTTTAACATGGCAGGCTGTGGCCGACTGTGCTGCTTGTCTTTCTTTTTTTGCCCATTCTCGCGTTTTTGCCAAGGGCAGTTCCGGACCGGTATGCCTTGGGGGTAATTCCTGTTACCTCGTGAAAGGCGCGGGTCAGGGTGGAATTGCTGCTGTAGCCCACCATGGAGGCAATCTCCATGATGGAAAATTCCGTTGTCTCCAAAAACTCCTTGGCCTTGCTAATGCGCACATACCGCAGGTAGTGGCTGGGCGGGAAGCCTGTTTGCTGCTTGAACCAGTCGTTAAAATAGGTGGGGTTGTAGTTTTCCAGCTTGGCGAGCTGGGCCACGGTGATGGGCTGGTCATAGTGCTGGCTGATGTAGTGCACCGATGCCGTGGAGCTGTTTTCGATCAGTTTGCTGTGCAGATAATTATATAAATGATAGACCGCCTTGCTGTCCGGGTTGTGCTCAATTTCGGCCTGGATCAACTGGACAAGCCCCATCATCTGGCTTCGCATCTGTATAATAAGGGGGTAGGATAAAATACCCGTATCTTTTTTGTCGATCATATCCCTTGGGATGTTGATGACCAGAAGGTTGCCGAAAAACTGGCACTGGTGCATCATTCCCGGCGGAATGTAGCACAGCCCCTGGGGTGTAACGTCATAGACTGTGTCCCCAATAGAGATACCCAGTGTCGCTTTCAGGGGAATGAGTATCTGGGAATAAGTTTCATGGACATGGCTCCCCCGGCACTCGTTGTAGATTTGAAAGTCCAGCTTAATCATTTTCATTCCTCCATTTAACTGCAACGTGTTGTCCTCTTTCCCATTACTTACCATATGAAAGCAACAATCATGCCAGAGATGCAAGATGGAGAAAATGATTTTGCAGTTCATTTCAGATTGGATATATCACCAATTTCGGTGCAAAAAAATTGTAGAAAACAGGCAAAGGCGGAGTGGCAAAACCACCGGACAAGCGAAAAACAAATATTGACAAGCCGACAAGCTGCAAACAAAACCCAAGCCAGCCAGATTAACCGCAAAATATTTTGCATTAGGTTTTGTGAAACAGATGGGGGAAGAGACTGATTTTCGCAGATTCCAGCCGCCGGGGCATCAAATTTCCGCTTGCCAAAGATATCGGGATGCTGTATACTGTTTGCATAGATGGTGCAAATATTTTTGCTTTATTTTTAATTTGTAAAAAAAATTTGCAGGTGCATGGAAGTGACCGTCTGTAACGGGAAAGGGGACCCACATGGAGTATCGGGATGCAATGGCCTATCTCAGCAAGTGCAAGCTGGGCGCGATTTTGGTTGCCGAAGACAAGCGGATTGCTGAGTACAACCAAACGGCGGAGAAACTTTTGCATGGAGACGGCAGTCTCAAGAACAAACCACTGGATTTGGCCGTGAGATTTATCCCTATGGAAGACAGTGGCATTGTTTATGCCAACGTGGGATTTGGCCGGTATATCAAGCAATGCCCCGCGCCGGAGCCTGAAGACCTGCCGCCCGGTTCAAAGCTGATTGTTTTTCGGGACGCCACAAAGGATATTCTCTATGAGATGCTGCTGAAAGTGGTCAACAAGCTCACGGAATCGGTGATTTTATGTGATGAATACAGCCGAATCCTCCTGCTCAACGAAGCGGCGATCATAATGGATTCCTTGCCTATGGAAAGCGTTTTGGGCAAGCCGATTGGCAGCATATACCATATGCAAAATGACGGCTTTCTGGCCATCCCCAAGGTAATTGAGGATAAGCAGCCTCTGCTGGACCTGCGCCAACACTATAAAACCCTGTATGGCAAGGACGTGGACATCGTCTCAAACAATTACCCCATTGTGGAGGGGCACCAGACCCTGGGCGGCTTTTCCGTCATGCAGGACTGGTCCCAGATTGACGAGCTAAACAAGCGGATTATCGATTTACAGAGCAAGCTGGTGGAAAAAAACTCCCCCGCCACCAGGCACAAGGCAGGCCAGGCCTTGGCTGTCAAGTACAGGTTTAAAGACATTATCCACATCAGCCCGGCCATGTACGAGGTGGTGGAAAAGTGCCGCCAGGTGGCCAAATCCGACTCCTCCGTTATGATTTATGGTGAGACAGGTACAGGGAAAGAACTGCTCAGCCAGAGCATCCATGGGGCAAGCAGGCGGGCAAAACAGCCCTTTCTGGCCATCAACTGCGCCGCCATACCAGAAAACCTGCTGGAGTCCATGCTGTTTGGCACGGAAAAGGGGGCCTACACGGGGGCCGAGCGCAGAGAGGGTCTCTTTGAGCAGGCCACCGGCGGCACCCTGCTCTTGGATGAGATCAACTCCATGAACATCTCCCTCCAGTCCAAGCTGCTGCGGGTTCTGCAGGATGGCGTGGTGCGCCGGGTGGGCGGTGCCACGGAGATCCATGTGGATGTGCGGGTGCTGTCCAATATCAACATGCCGCCCTATCAGGCCATCGAGGAAAACCGTCTCAGGCGGGACCTGTTCTACCGGCTGGGCGTGGTCAACATCAACCTGCCGCCCCTGCGGAAGCGCAAGGAGGATATCCACCTGCTGACCAACCATTTCATCCAGCACCTGAACAAAAAGCTCTTAAAAAATATCTGCGATATTGACGCAACCACCCTGGAGCTGTTTCTCGCCTACGACTGGCCCGGAAACGTGCGGGAGCTGCATCACGCCATTGAACACGCCATGAACATGGTGCTGGGCGACAGCTCCCTGATCACCCCTGCCCATATCCCCGAACACATCATTGTTAAGGTAAACGGCCATACGCCCCAGAATGGCAATGGTGAGAGCTCCGCCACCTTAAATCAGATTCTGGACGGCGTGGAGCGCAGGGTGCTGAGCAAGGCCTTTCAGGAAAACGGGGGCAACATTTCCAAAACGGCCCGGGCACTTGGTGTGAGCAGACAGAATCTTCAATACAGGCTGAAGAAACAGGCATTAGAGTTTCACACGCCTGATTCGCCGGAATGATGCGCATATATAGTCAGTCAATTTCAAAACGCTTTAGCGTTTTGAAATTGACCAGCTATACGATACCCAGCTGATCTTGATTGACTCAGCCGGGTATTTTTTATGGCATCAAATTTGTTTACATGATTGCGTATAGCATGGCTATGCGCAATTATTTTTGCTTTTCATAATGATAGGCGCAAAAAAATTAGCATCTGAATATGTAATATCAAATTGGCCCTTGGTTTTCCCGTAATCGTGCAGAGATGAAAGCGAAATAACAAGCTCAATGCAAACAGACCAACCAGATCAACGATCGTACGGCTAAGCCGGGAGCAAAACATTTTGCATTTTATCCAGTTGATTTAATACCGCCACCCCCATTGATCTGTCCATTTGCGAAATTTCGACAGGTTCGTACAAATTAAAAATGGATTATGAATGCGATTTCCATTGTTAATTTCACATATTCATCTGCACGAATTTATGAAATATCAACAATATTCCTTTGCGATGTAGACTAAAATTATTTTGCATATCTATTTCGGCATGACAATTGCTTTAATATATCAAGCGAAGACCATTGCCAATCAACCAATAAAGAAATGAACCAATTAACTTAGTGAGCAAAAAGCCTTAAAGCACAGCTTTTCTGCGGTCATGGAAGCGCATATTGCGAGGTATTTTGCGGGGTGAAGAACGACCCGGTTTAATCTCTGTGGTATAGCGGACAATATCG
>Ga0153937_1000740_pt1 | contig 12061 bp, 18 predicted proteins | sample TSNY021MetaG_FD_104680 | JGI IMG/M metagenome (GOLD analysis project Ga0153937, IMG submission 104680) | Attine ant fungus gardens microbial communities from New York, USA - TSNY021 MetaG | ecosystem: Host-associated > Fungi > Mycelium > Unclassified | place: USA: New York, Robert Murphy County... | reverse complement strand
GGCATTTTCGACAACACAGGATAATTCCAGATAATCATTGACGTAATGGAATAAATTGTATATAATGAAGTACATATCTTGAGAAAGAATGCTGTATTTCTGCGGGTTCTGGTATATGTGGGTCGATTTATACCCCAATAAATACCCCAATTGTATTTTAAATCACTGATTCATAAAGGGTAACCAATTTGGATCTGGTTTGGAATGGTTTGAAGGTTGATTGAAATGCTGGATTGAAATTAAAAAAGAGATTGCAGGAAGTAGCTGGAAATGATAAAATGACATTGGAACAACCGCGTTGCAGGGTGTGTTGACCTCTCATTCCTAAGGGAAGGGAGGTGATGCTAATGAAAAATCAATTCGATTTTAAAGACTTAATGTCTTTCGGAATGTTTATTCTGGCATTGCTAACCTTAATCATTAAATTGAAAGGTTAGTACATAGCAAAACCACCCTGATTTAACTGGCCTGTTAGTCGGGTGGCTATGCTACTCATATAATTTGGTCAACCACTTTGTGGGCGGTTGTTTTTTGTACCCTTATTATAACATAGTGTTCAGATATTGTCATGTGGTATTTTCTTCACAGGTATTTTCTTTTTATTACTTTCGTGTTACTATCAAGTTGCTGTACATGCATTACATATTGAATAAATCCGCATGGGTGCCGGTTCTTGATAAATATAGTTCATTATCAGATATTTCGTAAATCAATAGCCAATCCGGCATTATATGACATTCTCTATATCCCTTAAGGTTGCCGGTCAGGTTATGATCCTTGTTTTTTTCTGGAAGCTTATCCGGCTTCCTAAGGATATCAACTATGTCATTCAGTATCCGCATGTCATACCCACGTTTGACACATATCTTGTAGTCTTTCCTGAATCTTGTCGAACTGTTTAATTTTAACATCATTCATCCTCCAGCATCTTAAAGAAATCAGCTGTTGAGCCTGAAAAATGCTGGCCTGTTCCCATCTCCTTCATTTCCGTGATCTCCCTGATGGCTTCAAGCGTTTCAGCATTGGGTGTATCATCTGGAATAGATGCTCCTCTGAGGATGCCGATTATATAAAACAGCTTGCTTTCTGGAACATTGTCTATAAGGTTTTTTGCTAATTCCCTGTCACTCATAGCTTCACTTCCTTTCATTTTTGAAAAGTTGGGGTTATCTATAGTATACCCAATCATGGGGATTATGTACATACTGGATTGGAAATTTAATAATTGCCGCATTCCATAGACAGTCTGTATGATTACATCAATCCATCAATCCACCATTTACTAGCCGTATCTAAATAATATATAATGTAACTATATTATACGATGGAAAAGTGGAAAGATGGCATATAATTAATTATTATGACAAATATCAAAAGGAAGAGGAAAAGCGCTGTGCCGTGCGCTTTTCATTTTGAGGTATTATAAATAGAAAAAATGTGCTATACTGTGTGTAGACAAAATAAACGAATGTGGAAGGAGTTGATGAAATGCAAAATATAAGTTTATCAATGCCGGATGATATATTATATGAGGTTAAATCTCTGCCAATGCAAGAGGAAAACATTCATGACAAACTACAGGTTACACTTGCTATCGGAATGTTTGTGTCAAAAGAAATTAGTTTAGCAAAAGCAGCTCAATTAGCCCAAAAAGATATTGAAGAATTTATGAATATTTTAAAGAATCTGGAAATTCCGTCACTGGTTTATTCAGTGGATATGTTTGAGGAGGATTTGCAATTCGCCTATAAACCAATGGAGGAAGCATAGTATGGAAGTGGTCATTAATGCCAGTCCAATCATTTTTCTCTCAAAAATTGACCGTATATGGATATTGGATAAATTGTTTGATAGAGTATTTATACCAAAAGCAGTTCTGCAAGAAGTAAATGTATGTAAAATGGCAGGAAGAGAAAACCAACTTGACTTGATATCTTATGAAAGTTTAGAAGTTGTTAATCAAACGGCAGTTTTAGGAATGCTGGGAAGGCTGCACAAGGGTGAAGTTGAAGTAATGATAGGAGCTGTCACGCAGGGTGTTCGGACCGTTGTGTTAGATGATAGATATGCAAGGAACAAAGCAAAGCAATTAGGGCTGGAAGTAACCGGAACGCTTGGGTTATTATTAAGGGCAAATAAAGTGGGACTGATTGACAATCTGACAAGTGACATTCAGAAGCTTAAAAGGGCAGGTATGTATATATCAGATGAAATAATTGCAAGGATACTATCTGGTATCTATTAGGGCAATGGGTTAACTATACTAAGATTAGGTGACGGTATATTATATTAGTAGAGCCATAGGGGATTCCCTATGGCTTTTTTGGAATAACCGTATTACAGGGTATGCTTCCTTTGTATGTAAAGGCATTGATTGTTTTTAACAGTTGCGGCAGTGGTTATACTCTAATATCTTTTTATAGCAGTCATTTCACAAAAAGAAAAGGGTAACTCCTCATGGGTTATCTTTCGTTTGTTTTGTCCGCATTATATGGCACAAATTCCAATAAATCCTCAATTCTAAAATTCAAAGCAGTATTTTAAATGTTATATCGGATACTCTGGATGTGCTGTATGCGGATACAGCAGCAGGGAGTGTGTTATGTGACGATTGTCAAAAGAAGATTGGATACACGAAGGGGAAACGTGAGTTGCCGAATTATGTTATTGTGGATTATGCATCAGGTGAATTATACTTGATTACTGATCAGACTGGACTGAGCAATGTGGCAATAGGTGATTATATGGTGTTCCAGTTTATTGAGGACGATATTATTAAAGTGATAGTGGTGTATATACCGGAAAAGTCCTTAGCAAAGAAATCGCATTACTGCGGCATTCTTTAAGGTTCTGACAATCTATCCGGAATTTAGCAGAGAAATATAGATATCAGCCATTAATCCACCATTCCATCATATATAAGCAGTATGTATATATTGTATAATGTACTGTTTGTAATAGGTGGAATGGTGGAAAGAGGGCAGAGGATGTTCACAGAATGATTTATCAGGTAAAGTAACGATAATATAATTCCAAGACTATAAATGATTATATAAGCAAGGGATTAGAAATTTGAACTACTCTATTCGAGTTAAGGGAAAGGGCATAAATTAAGTGCTTTTAGTAAAGAAAAAAATCCTTTTGAGAGCATCTCAAAGGGATTTTAATTCCTTTGAGATGTTTTTGAAAGGATTTATTTATTTGGTGAAAGTACTTTATTTATGACCATAAAAATTTGATGAGACGAATTGTGGAAATAGGGATGCGCTTAATCTGAATCTGTCTTATTATTATAAATTTGGCGCAGTCAGACCACCCAGGATCTGATATAGAAAGGAAAATAAACAAAGATGCATAAGAAAATGAAGAACCTCATTTTAAGACTAGAAAATCAAAAAAAGAGATTAGCATTGCTAAATGATTAATCTATTTATTCAATGGTATCATCTGTCTGCTCAAATAAATCACCAACTGAAACATCAAGTATCTGGCTAATTTTATCTAAATTATCGAACTTGATACTGGATGTCTCGTTATTTACAATCTTATTGAAATTCTGATAACTCATTTCCATCTGCTTATAGAGCCAATATTTGGTATGCTGTTGTTCTGAGAGTATTTCTAATATCCGAAGTCTAACCACGTTTAGTACCTTCCTTTCATTTCCCATCATCATTATTATTATAGCAAACAAAAAACGCTTGAATAACTCATGTGTAAGGTATATAATGTAGGAATAAGATACATTCATTTTTAGATACTTACTATTAGAGGTGGGGGCGAGAAAATATAGAGAAATATAACATAAATAGAAATAAGTCCTAGAAGAAAAATATTCTTGTGGTATTGGTTTGAGTGGTAGAATATGCGGGAATGATATGCGCTAATTCATGTGTTAATATTAATGAAGGAAGGAGTACTGATATGGGATTTTTTGATGGACTAGCTAAGGGGCTTGGTTACAGTACCATTGATGCTTATAATGATGAGAAAAGTAGTAATTATCAGGAAACCGGATTGGAAAATACCTCATCTAATAATGGATGGTATAAATGCATAAAGTGCGGAAATAGTTTTAGGAAAGGTGATATGGATATTGATCATATACTTCCTAAAAGCTTAGGTGGAACAAATGAAAGGCATAATTTGCAATGTATTTGTAAAAGTTGTAATCGTTCTAAACAAGCGGATACTTCAGAGACTTTGCAGGATTTAGCAAGAAGAAAGAAGGAATTAAACGAACAAAATAAATCTGATAGGAATTATTTGAAGCAAGTGTCAAAATATAATGATTAGAATAAAGGATAATGATTATAAGATGGGTTTTCTAGAAAATTTGGGACATAATTTAGGAAAAGAAATAACAGAGAGAATGGAAACATATGATAAAACTGCAAAAAGATGCGAAAATATATCAGATGATAGATTAATAAAGGATTATAAAAAGGAATATAATCGTACGAAAAAATTAGCAATGGGAAGAGAATTACAAAAACATCGCGATGAAAGGTGATGGTGTATGAGAAGAGTCCTAAAAACAATTAATTTGTCATGAAAAACAATGATTTATCAGATGTAAAAAGGGAAGTGGCTGAAGAAGAAATGAAATTACGAGATTTATAAAACAGAAGAAATATGTAAAGTTATAGCTACTATATTTACTATTTTATAATGTAAGTGATAAAGAGTAGCGACAAGCTTGCGATATAGTCTGTCGCTTTTCTTGTATTGTATATTAAGAATATTGCATATTATTTGTAAAATAATAAATTTTTAGTAATATACTATTTTCTTAATGAGCGAAATAAAAATACACGGGAGGTAAAAAATATTAATGACAAATAATGTGCAATTTGATGAAAGGAGCGAATTTTAAATCACCAGACGACAGCTAAAGGAAATCTTTATATAAGAAAGAGAAGAGGATTAAAAAATGGAAAACAAAACTAATTTCTGCCCAAAATGTGGAGCAAATCTCGAAAACCTTACAGGAGACTTCTGTACCAAATGCGGAGCAAAAGTAAATGGAGAAGTAGAAGTAAAGAAGGCTCAGTCTCCTAACAAAGCTATGACAATAGGAATCGCTGCCGGATCAGTCGTTATTCTGTCTATCGCCGCATTCATCATCTTTGGAGTATTAAACAAATCAAATGCCGGAGCTTCCGATGCATTAACAAGTGATATTGATACCCAGAACGACGTCGCATCATATGATGAGGAAGCATTAAATGCTGCAGTACAAGAAGCGGTTCAGGCATATGTTGAATCTCTGGAAAACGAAACCAAGGAAACTGAAGAAGTAACCGAGGTTATTGAACCTGAAGAAGTAGATGAAAGTGGTGGTGATGCAGACTCCATAGATGCAGCATTCTACAACAAGATCGCTGAACTTGAATATCCGAACCCTTGGGAGGAATTTTATTATACCGATTACGACGTGTTGTATGCTTCTCAGCCTTCAGAACTGTATCATATGGGTGTAAAAGCGGTTATTGGACAGGCGAATTATGGATACGTTCTTACAATAAGAGATCCGCAGGGTAGAGGTACTATGGTTGATGCTGTCCTTGTACCATATAACGGATCAGATTCCATATTATGGACTGGTACAGATTATGACGATGCAATATTCTTCATGTATTCATCAACAGATAATGCCTCAGAATTATATTATGTACTCGTTCAAATCGGAGATATTACAGAGTATTCAGGCATTGATCTTACTGGCCATTACCCTATCAGTTACGAGTAGGAATTATAAGGGGTCGGTCTTTATTTAAGGATCGGCCCTTTATATAAATTGAACTATTGTAGATGAATAAGCATAATGGAAGATTGAATCATGTGTAATAAATAAACATGGAGATTAATCGAGCTATTCCTCAGAATTAAACAGGGAAGAGAACTGAACCAGTTTTATGAATTAAACACGTAGATGGATTGAACCATTTTTGCAGAATAAACAGAAAGCTGAATTGAACTATCGGATGGGTTAATAAGCAAGAAAACATATTGAACTATAGGCATCAATTAGACATGAGGGAAAATTGAACTGAATATTGACGATTATAGCAAATTAAAAAAATGCTTGAATAACTCATGTAAATAGTATATAATGTCTAGGTAAGATGCATTCGGATGTAAGATACTAAAGAAAGTGAGGTGATGGACTGTATGGGAGATATAACGCGAATAGAATATATGTGTACTTATTGTGGTAAAAAGGAAAGCCGAGGAGTAAAAGCAGGAAGACCTTTGCCTGGAAAATGTTCTAAGAAAGACAATAAACCACATAGCTGGGTTATAAATAGAAAGTTTTAGGTATTGATTTTAAAGTGACATAACAATTATAATCATAAAGAATCTAGTTGAAATGGCACTATATACAAATAAAATGAGGTGGTAAATATGGGATTGCTTGGTGGGGTAATTAGACTAGCAGGTGCTGCAGTGAAAGCAGCAACGGGTATAGACCTTAAAGATGAAGTATCTGGGCTTGCAAATTCAGCGGACAAGTCTAGTGAAGTAAAGAAGAAAATAAAATATTTAAAAGAGAATAAGGAAGAATATATTAAAGAGCTTGGTACTGAACAATACAATGAGTTGCTAGATATTTTTGAAGGTCAGAAAACTCAAAATAGTGAAAGAACCGCAGAACATTTTATGGATTTATATGGTGGTTTACAAGATGGGTGTGCAGACTTTAATGATAGAATGGAAGATAGAAAAGAGAAATTAATGGAAAGTGCAAGAGCATTAAATGATAAACAACTAACTTATTTATCGAAAAAAAATGATTTATCAGAGGTTAAAAGGGAAGTGGTTGAAGAAGAAATGAGATCACGAGGTTTATAGGACAATAGCGACATACTTATGATAGAGTCTGTCGCTATTTTTATATTTAAAAGAGGAGAATATAGTAATGAAAAACAACAAATCAATAGTAATGTTGGTAGTTATAGTAATGATTTTAGTGGTTTATGGATTTACAGCATGTTCTGGTGAGGAAGTAGTTGCTGAAGAGGTTGATATTGTATTATCTAAAGAAGATACCTTGGAATTACCAAATGGTACAGTTCTTTATCGTTTGTTGTATAAAGGAGAAACTATTAATAATATTATTAATGACCATCCAATGTACGTAGATGAAAGCTATGTTATATATCCTTATGATATTTTAGACAATGGTGAATACAGTATACATATAAATTCTGCTATCCTCACAGTAGAAGATATTGAAGTTATGCTTTCATATCCTGAAACATTTACAAGAATAATAGATTTTATGGAAATAGAGTTTGAAAGGTCTATGAAAGAAGCAATATTTGGAGATTATTCAACAGATTCAGATTCTGGCGATTATGAAGAAGATGAAAGCTATATGGAAGAAGGTTATTTTGAATATGATGATTCTGATGTTCCAGATGAAATTATCGTAGAAAATATGTCTGATACAGAACTGGAAAACTATATAAGGAATGAAATTAACAAACGTGGATTTCCTGTACCTTCTATAGAAATGTATATAGAAGATGAATTCGCATATGGTCTTGTATCCGAATCCAATTTCTATCTCACTATTGGAGGTGATGTGAATTCCTATTATATTAATCTTACGATAGAAGATGAAGTTATGAATGTACTGTTTGATGGAAATCCAAGTCAATTCAATTCTTATCTTTGGCATACAGGAACCAGTAGTTGGGGGGATGTAGATTTCTTCATATACAGAACTATTGACGAAAATCGAGATGACTGCTATATAATAATTCAAGTAGGTGAAATTGACCTTTATCCCTATGAAGATTTAACAGGAGTATATCATGCAGATGGATATTATTACAATCCAGAGACAAGCTAAAAAATATAAAATAAGGATTTGTCATGTTAAACTACCTGCACTATTGTATATAAACAGGATTCATGAATTATATCAAACAAAATATACAAGAGAATTGAATGATACCACTAAGCGTATTAACTTAGTGGTATTTCATTGTTAAATTATTATTTTTTGATAATATATTATAAACGTGAATCATACTAGAAAAATAAATTATACAAGGAGGATTAACAGATGGCAGCAAATGTAGAAACAATGTTTTACACAAGAGAAAAACCCTGGCATGGGTTAGGAACAAGAGTGGAGGAATCACCAACATCAGCAGATGCACTCCAATTGGCAGGATTGTTCTGGAAGGTATTACAAGAGCCAATTTATACAGATGTAGGGGGTATGATTCCCGGTTATAGGGCAAATGTGAGGGATACTGATCGAAAAGTATTGGGTGTGGTAACAGAACGTTATAAGGTTATCCAGAATGAAGAAGCCTTTGCTTTTACAGATGAATTGCTTGGAAACGGTGTCCGTTATGAAACAGCAGGTTCTTTGCAAGAAGGAAAAAAGGTATGGCTGTTAGCAAGGCTCCCCAGAGAGTACATTATTTCAGGAGAACGGATTTCTCCATATCTGGTATTCAGTAATACACATGATGGTAGTGGCGCTGTCAGGGTTGCAATCACACCAATTCGTGTTTGCTGTAACAATACACTTAACCTGGCACTCAGTACTGCAAAGAGAAGTTTTTCCATGATTCACACCGGAGATATTAAAGGTAAGGTACAAGAAGCAAAAGATACTCTATTCATGGCAGAAAAATATATGGATTGCCTTGGTAAAGAAGTTGAGCAGCTCCTGCCAATTGAATCGGAAGCAACGACAACTCAGGTGAAGAATATCAAGAAACTGCATGAAGATATGAAGAGCAGATATTATAATGCACCGGATTTACAAAACGTTGGTTTCAATGCTTATAGGTGGGTAAATGCAGTCAGTGATTTTGCAACACATGCCGCTCCGCTAAGACGGACAGCAAACAATAACGAAAATATGTTTGCAAAAACAATAGATGGAAATCCGATGCTTATAAGGCATATTAAATAGTATGTGTTGCATGATAAAAATATAATGTAATATAGACAGGGAGTATCCGTAGTGGGTACTCCTACTTTGCTATGTATAGAGGTAGGAACCTGTGAACTGTAAAGGATAATAACGAGAAAACAACATGTTTTAGAAACGGAGGAAGTGTAATGAGACGTTTGGTATCTACTGTAGATATGCCAAAACCTGAATGGCTGGGATATCGTAAGATGGGTCTGACAGGAACGGATGCAGGTGCCATAACAGGAATGAATCCCTATGCATCTGCTTTTCAGGTCTATCAGGATAAGATCACAAATGAAACGGAAGATTTTGATAATGAGAGCATGAGGCAGGGAAGAGATCTGGAAGAATATACAGCTCAGAGATTTACGGAGGAAACAGGCTTAAAAGTAAGACGGGCAAATGCAATTTACCAGAATGAAGAGCATCCGGTCATGCTTGCAGATTTTGACCGTATCATTATCGGTCAGAAGGCTGGGCTGGAATGTAAAACGGTATCCCCGTACTCGGCAGATAAATGGGTTGATGGAAAAATTCCGCTGCATTACCAGATGCAGGTGCAGCACTATTTAGCGGTCAGTGGATTTGACTGCTGGTATATCTGTGCGCTGGTCTTTGGACAGGAACTGATAATAAGAAAAATTGAACGTGATGAAGAGCTGATCCAGTATCTGATAATTATAAAAGAAAGATTCTGGAATGAGAATGTTATGAAGCATGTAATACCAGATCCTGACGGTTCAAAGAACTGCTCTGAGCAGATTGCTAAACTGTATTTCAAATCTGATTTTTGTAAGACAGTGGAATTACATGGTTTTGACTCTGCACTTAAGAGACGGGAAGAACTGGTAGGACTGATTGACAGGCTTGAGAAGGAAAAAGCATCCATCGACCAGAAGGTACAGATGGAATTACAAGAAGCTGCATATGGAGTTTCTTCTGATTACAGGGTTTCATGGATTGCAGCAGAATCCAGACGGTTAGATACCAAAAGATTAAAGGCAGAGCAACTGGAGCTGTATGAGCAATACTGCAAACTGAGTAGCAGCCGGAGATTTTTAGTGAAACATGCAGCTTAGCAGAAGGAGGCAGCAGTGTATGAGTGAAGTGAACATTAAGGAAGAGTTAGAATTACAAGCCAATGTGGAACCATCACAGAATAAAGGGGTACAGCTTACAAAAAATATGACAATCCCTGATATGGTTAAAGCAATGATGCCGGAAATCAAAAAGGCATTGCCGAATGTATTAACACCGGAACGTTTTACCCGGATAGCCTTATCGGCGTTGAATAACACGCCGCAGTTACAGAAGTGCACGCCAATGTCCTTTCTGGCGGCATTGCTTAATGCTGCACAGCTGGGACTTGAGCCAAATACATCACTTGGTTAGGCGTACTTGATTCCCTACAAAAATAAAGGCGTACTGGAATGCCAGTACCAGATTGGCTATAAAGTGATGATTGACCTTGCATATCGAAACGGACAGATGCAGACAATCCAGGCACAGGCAGTATATGAAAATAATGAATTTTTCTATGAATAAGGCTTGGAACCAAAACTGGTACACAGATCTGCATTCTCTGACCGCGGAGAACTGACCTATTTTTATGGTATTTTCCGTACCGTTAACGGAGGGTACGGTTTCTCTGTAATGAGCAAAGCGAATATGGACAGTTATGCCAGGACATATTCCAAAGCATTTGATTCCGGATTTTCACCATGGCAGACCACCTATGAAGAGATGGCTAAGAAAACCGTTATCAAACAGGCACTTAAATATGCACCAATAAAAACAGATTTCCAGAGAGCCTTATCAACAGATGAAACAACTAAAAAGCAGATTTCAGATGATATGTTCTGGTACAGGATGAAGACATAGCGCTTATAGCGTAATAGGAGGAAACATATGGACTATCAGGAATTTAAGACAGACATAATAGACATTTTACGGGATTTTTATGGAAAGGATGCCATGGTGACGGTAATTGATGTTTTGAAAAATAATGGTGTCAGGTATGACTCTGTCAGTATCTTCTTTACTGATCATGATGAAAAAGTTATTCCGGCAATTTACCTGAACGGTCTTTACCAGCAGTATGCTGTCGGGGATATGACATTGGAGGACTGTGTTGGTGAAATCATCCAGTTAAGAGAAAGGAATAATCACCCAGAGGATATATGCCAAATTATTGGGAACCTGTGGGACTGGAGTTTTGTTAAGGATAATGTATATCCTGCCCTGCTTTCCACAGAGGAAAATCATGAATTACTGGAATGTCTCGTAACGAGAACCTTTTTGGATTTGTCAGTGGTTTATATTGTCCGCATGACAATGGCTGATGGTGGCCTTGGAAGTGTGAAAATCAATAAGTTATTGTTTGAACAGTATGGAATCAGCAGGGAAGAGCTTCAGGAAAAGGCAATAATGAATTTAGAAAAAGATGATTACAAATTGGTTAATCTGGTGGATACCATCAAAAGCATTTTGGAAGAAGACATGCCGAAACAGTGTTCCGAATATCTCAGTGACATATTGGCAGAGCCAGTAAAAATGTATGTGTTGACCAATGCTTTCAAGCTGTATGGAGCTGCAGGAATACTGAGCAGTAATTTTCTGCGGGAAAATAGCGGTGGAAGGAATTACTTTATACTGCCCTCTTCTATCCATGAAACAATTTTCGTTCCGGCAGAAGAAGGAATGAGCCAGAAAGAATTTGACAATATGGTTAAGGAAATAAATACCACACAACTTAGCGCAGAAGAGTTGCTTGCAAATCATTCGTATTATTATGATACGCTGTCTGGAGAAATTCAGATTTATCAATAATAGAATGGGTGATATTTGATAACTTGACTATTGATATCCATAATCTTTAAAGCTCAAGTATCTATATATCAGATAAAATTATAACAGGATAAAGTATGATGCAAATGCATAACCTGTAGAATGTATATAAAATCAAGGCTTGAGGCATTATCGACAGCACAAGATAATTCCAGATAATCATTGACGTAATGGAATAAATTGTATATAATGAGGTACAATCTGTGTATACAAAATACATGTTTTTTGTATACAGAACCGGAAAGGTACTTGAAAATGGATACATTT
>Ga0153937_1000735_pt1 | contig 12080 bp, 11 predicted proteins | sample TSNY021MetaG_FD_104680 | JGI IMG/M metagenome (GOLD analysis project Ga0153937, IMG submission 104680) | Attine ant fungus gardens microbial communities from New York, USA - TSNY021 MetaG | ecosystem: Host-associated > Fungi > Mycelium > Unclassified | place: USA: New York, Robert Murphy County... | reverse complement strand
CTTTCCATAAATATGCTTGCTCAGGCCTTTAAAGAGGAGGCAGGACTTCGTTTTGGCATAGTATATGAGCAAAGCCCGCTGACAGAGTATGTAACAGGAGAATTTCTTAGCTATGTGGGCGATGACGCTGAATGCGTGTTTTTTGATAATGCAGGAGACTTGCGGAAAGCTGCCTCCAAGCAGCTCATTGAATTTGGATATGTGATAAGTAAGGATTTGGATATTACATTGTACACCGGCCCTTTTTCAATAAGCCATGAGTTATTCAATATCATGCTGTCCTCCGCGGTAATACAGACCCAATCCGGAGAATTGGGTGAAGCTGTATTGAAAAGCTATTTCCCTGAAGCGGATAACTTAAAGGAAGATATACAGGAAAGGGCTAACGGGTATGCCGCGAGAGGCCCAGCTATGGAAATGGAGGTTATAGCTTTGGCCGGAAGCGGCCAAGCCGAATCATTAAATGAAGAGGCCGAACACTCAACAGGCTTAATGTCCGGCCTTACCGCTCTTTTGGGCTTTCTTCTGGCTTTGCTATACGGAACATCCTTCGGGGAAGAACGTGGTCTTATCAAGCAATTGCGCATGACGGGCAGAAATTCCGTTTTGGAATATATGCTTGCTTTTGTTTGCGCCGGATCATTCTCTGTCCTGATTATATTTTTACTTTCTATGCCATTTAGCCAGCTATGGGATAATCTTGGGATGATCTTTTCATTTTCTCTGGCTTCCGCCTGCTTTTCCATGCTTTTATCATGCATATCCGGCGTGAATATGATAGCCGCTGTTCCTTTTTTATTCCTTTATAATATAGGCTTAGGACAAGTATTATTCCCCATTCAGGAATTGGCTGTTTTTTTGAAGCCCTTCACCCGTTTGACGCTTACAAGCTATTTTATGGATGGAATAGCCGGATCATTCCCCGCAGTCCAAGCAGGTTTGCTTCTTTTAATTTCGGCGGCATGCTTTGGGTTGAGTTATTGGCGGGCGTGTGATTTTTAAATTCACCCTTTCTTTGGCTATCATCGTATAGATAAAAATTCCCCTGGTCAATCAAATTCATTTGTGTAATATTTTACGATTTATAACTTTATTATTGCTTTGTAGAAAAAAAATATATATAATGTGTAAAGTCTTTCCGGTTTAAATTAACTCTGAATATTTAAGGCCGGAAGCAATTTTATTTATTACTTAGGAGGTACATATTTTCATGAAGAAATCTTTTAAGTGGATTGCGTTTATCATGGTGTACGTTATGATACTTTCCACATTCTTGAGCGGTTGTTCTTCCAATGGTGGAAGCACTGCCGCCAACTCAGGCAGCGGAGGCTCGGCGGCTGCCTCGAATGATTCAGAGGTAATAAAGATCGGTGTATTTGAGCCGTTGACAGGTGAGAACGGCGGCGGCGGTTCTCAGGAGACAGACGGCATTAAATATGCCAATGAAGTATATAGCGAGGTATTAGGCAAAAAAGTAGAGCTGGTAATTGTGGACAACAAGTCCGATAAAGGCGAAGCTACTACCGCTGTTACCCGTCTGATCGAAAAAGACGGGGTCGTCGCAATTATTGGCTCCTACGGTTCCGGTGTTTCCATCGCGGCAGGCGATATCATCAAGCAGGCCGGCATCCCGGCTATGGGCGCGTCCTGTACCAACCCCATGGTGACTCAGGGCAACGAATACTACTTCCGGGCATGCTTCCTTGATCCCTTTCAGGGTACTGTAATGGCAAACTACGCTATCCAGAACGGAGCCAAAACCGCGGCGGTCATTACTCAAAACGGCGATGATTATTCCACAGGTCTCGGCAACTTCTTCAAGCAAGCCTTTGTTAAATTAACCGGAGACGAAGGCTCCATTGTGGCTGATATGGTTTTCCAAACCAACGATCAGGATTTTAACGCTATACTTACCAATATAAAGGCTGCCAACCCTGATGTGATTTTTGCTCCAAGCTCCATAGCAACGGCTCCGCTTATAATAAAGCAAGCCAGAGCTCTTGGCATCACCTGCCCCATCATGGGCGGCGACACATGGGAGAATGTTTCCATAATAGACGTAGCCGGATCAGACGCGGAGGGCGTTGTCATTTCCACCTTCTTTGATGAAAACGACACTGCAGCCACTGATGAAGCCAAGGCCTTCGTAAAGGGCTATAAAGAAAGATTAGGCGGAGACGACGCCGTTATCCCTGCTGTGGCCGCGTTAGGCTACGATGCGTATATTATAGTGCTGGATGCCATCGAACGGGCCGGCTCCACCGACGGAGCCGCTATACGTGACGCGTTGGCCGAAACTGATGGTTTTGAGGGCGTCACCGGAGCATTCCGATTTGACGAAAACGGAGACGCGCAGAAAAGCGTAGCTATCATCAAAACCGTTAAGGATGGTCAATTCGAATATCTAAGTACTGTTACGGTAAACGAGTAGAGGTGGGGGAGGAAACTCCCCCACATTTTTAATAGGAGCAGCTTATGTCTTTTGATACTTTTTTACAGCATTTGACTAATGGAATTTCCCTGGGGAGTTTGTTCGCCTTAATTGCCATCGGCTACACTATGGTGTACGGCATTTTGCGGCTTATTAATTTCGCTCACGGCGATATTGTTATGATGTCGTCATATTTTATGATTTATTTTATGTCCGCCATGCCCTGGTACGCAGCTATTTTACTTGTTATCATTTCAACGGTTCTTTTGGGCGTGCTAATTGAGCGGGTGGCCTACAAGCCATTGCGGGAAGCGTCCCGAATGTCTATTATGATTTCCGCCATCGGAGTATCCTATCTGCTTGAGAACCTGGCTAATTACATATTTACCGGCGTACCTAAGGGCTATCCCGACATGCCGGTTCTTACAAAAGGTCTGCATATTGGCAGCCTTTCCGTACAATCGGCGTCCATCGTCATCCCAATAATAACGATATTGATATTAGTTCTTCTTATTAATTTAATAAATCATACAAAAACCGGTATGGCTATGCGGGCGGTTGCTAAGGACTATGAAACAGCAAGCCTCATGGGTATCCAAATCAACCGGGTCATTGCCGTAACCTTTGCCATAGGCTCCTTGCTGGCAGCTATAGGCTCCATTTTCTGGGGAGCGCGCTATCCTTCCGTATATCCTCTAATGGGTGTGATGCCCGGCCTTAAATGCTTTATCGCGGCAGTGCTTGGAGGCATCGGAAGCATCCCCGGCGCGGTATTAGGCGGCTTTTTGCTGGGCATGGGCGAGACAATGCTTGTGGCGTTCTTCCCCACTCTCACAGGCTACCGGGACGCCTTCGCTTTTATAGTATTGATAATTATTCTTCTGGTAAAGCCCACAGGCATCCTGGGAGAAAAGACGACGGATAAGGTGTGATTATAATGAAAAAGAGAACAAGAATCATATTAACAGTAATATTAGCCGCTGTTTTCATTGTGATACTCACCTTATTAGATCAAGGCGTATTAGGCGATAACTATGTGCGGCGTGTATTAAATTTGGCAGCTATTTATTCCATCGTGGCTGTTTCAATGAATCTGGTCAATGGCTTTACCGGCCTGTTTTCTCTTGGGCAAGCCGGCTTTATGGCTATCGGCGCGTTTACTGTGGCAATTTTCACGGTACCCTTGGAATACCGGGAGGCTATCTTTTATATCTCACCTCAAAATCCTATTCTGGCGCAAATTGAGCTTCCGTTTTTCGCGGCTCTGCTTCTTGGCGGTTTTATAGCGGCCGGTATCGCTTTACTTATAGGAGCTCCGGTACTGCGCTTGAAAAGTGATTATCTGGCAATTGCAACCTTAGGCTTTTCCGAGATCATACGTATCGTGTTCAACAATATGCAATCCATTACAAACGGAGCTTTAGGAATTAAAAGCATCCCCGGGGTGAAAACCATGTGGCTGCCTTTTGGCGTGGCGGCAATAAGCATAGCCATTATGAAGCTATTGATCAATTCTACCTACGGACTGGCCTTCAAGGCCATCAAGGAGGATGATATAGCCGCGGAAGCCATGGGCATAAGCCTGTTTAAGCATAAGCAGCTTTCTTTTGCTACAGGGGCTTTTTTCGCGGCAATCGGCGGAGGGTTATATGCGTCCCTGCTAACCTCGGTTGAACCTAAAAGCTTTTATTTCACCTTTACGTATACCTTTCTTCTTATAATTGTGCTGGGAGGCATGGGCAGCGTAACAGGCACCGTCATATCCTCATTCCTGGTTACCTTAGGGCTGGAATGGCTGCGGTTTTTCGACGAGCCTCTTACTATTGGAGGAGTGGCGATACCTTTGTTCCGTTCAGGCCTGCGAATGGTAGTGTTTTCCATACTTTTGATGACAATTGTATTGTTTTTCCGCAATGGGCTAATGAGTAACAAGGAATTTAGCTGGGAAGGCATCTCCGGCTTCTTCAAGCGGCTGTTTAGCCGCGGCAAAAAGGAGGCTGGCTCAAATGAGTGAAACTGTTTTGCAAATCCAAAACGCCACAATGCGATTCGGCGGAGTATTAGCGGTAAACGATCTTTCTATAGATGTGCAAAAGGGCGAGCTGGTGGCATTAATAGGCCCTAACGGGGCCGGAAAGACAACGGCTTTTAATATGATTACAGGAGTCTACCAGCCCACTGAAGGAATGATTTTCTTCAAGGGAGAAACGCTGAACGGCCTTCGCTCTGACAGGATCGCTAAAAAAGGCATAGCCCGCACTTTCCAGAATATCCGTCTTTTCAGAAATTTAACTGTGCTTGAAAACGTAATGATCGCTACTCATTTACATGTCAAAAGCGGCATTATATCTAATATGCTCATGCTCCCTAACGCACGGAAGGAAGATAAAGAGCGCCGGGAAAAATCCCGTCGTCTTCTTGACAGGACAGGGCTTTTGCAATATCAGAATGATATTTCTTCAAGCCTGCCCTATGGTCTGCAAAGGAGGCTTGAGATTGCCCGAGCCTTGGCCACAGACCCTACCCTTCTTCTTCTGGATGAGCCCGCGGCCGGTATGAACCCTACCGAGACAGAGGATTTAGGCCGGTTCATACAGGAGATACGGGAAGAATTTGACTTGACGGTTTTTCTGATAGAGCATCATATGCAGCTGGTCATGGATATTTCTCAAAAAATTTATGTGCTTGAATATGGACGTACTATCGCCTGCGGCGCGCCTGAAGAGATCCAGTCCAACCCTGCGGTCATCAAGGCTTATTTAGGCGAGTCGTCGGATGAAGATACTCAAAAGGAGGAAGCTGCTTGCCGGGGGCAAGCGTCCAGCTTCCGAATGAAGCAGAGCGAAATGAAGGAGGAGTAGCCATGCTGGATTTGAAAGACATACGGGTGCGTTACGGCGGTATTGAAGCCTTGGGCGGCATATCCATGTCCATCCCCAAAGGGAAAATCGTCACCTTGATCGGCTCAAACGGCGCGGGCAAATCAACTACTCTTCGTACTATAACGAAATTGGTAAAGCCTTATTCCGGAACCGTTATATATAACGGTGATGATATTACCGCCCTGCCAACTCAGGAGATCGTTAAAAGAGGCATTACCCTGGTACCTGAGGGCCGCAGGGTTTTTCCTGACCTGACCGTTACCGAAAATCTGAAGATTGGCGCGTATTTGCGTAACCAAAAGCAGTCTGTGGCCAGAGACATAGATTTTATTCATGAGCTGTTCCCACGGCTTAAGGAACGGTCATCTCAGCTGGCGGGAACCTTATCCGGAGGCGAACAGCAAATGCTGGCGGTAGGCCGGGCATTGATGTCCCGCCCCAAGCTGATGATGATGGATGAGCCAAGCCTTGGTCTTGCTCCCTTGGTTATAAAGGACATATTCGATACTATTAAGCGGGTAAACGAGGAAGAAAGCATGACTATTCTACTAATAGAGCAAAACGCCAACGCAGCTCTTAAAATAGCTCATTATGGATATGTTCTGGAAACCGGCAGAATAGAGCTTGAAGGCCCCGGCAGAGAGCTTCAAAAAAACGAAAAGGTAAAGGAATTATATCTTGGCAAGGCAAACAGATAGGAGGCTTTCATGATCGACAAACAATTAGCGACGGACATATTGACAGCCGCACTGTCCACCGGCGGCAGCTTCGCGGAAATTTTTTTGGAGCATACGGTGAAAAACGGCATAACCTTAACCAACGGGCAATTGGAGCATGCGGTTTCCGGAGTCGATTACGGCCTTGGAATAAGGATTTTTCATGGAAATAACGGAGTTTACGCTTATACCAACGACACCAGCCGGGATAATCTGATAAAAATGGCAACGGAAACTGCCCAGACTATTGGACAGGAAGGCTTTGTAAAGCCTTCCTCGTTTATAAAAAAAGAAATACAAAGCAATCACAATATATTGATCCTTCCTGATAATATTTCAAAGAAAAGAATCGTAGAATGCCTGCGGCTGGCAAGCAAAGCTTCCTATGACCAGGGAAGCCTCATAACCCAAACCAGCGGCTCTTACGGCGACGTGGTTCAAGATATTTTGATAGTTAATTCGGAAGGCTTATGGGTAACCGACAGGCGGGTTCGTACAAGAGTAAGAGTAACCGCCGTTGCTACGGAAATGGAAAAGCAAACCGGAAGCATGAGCCCCGGAGCTCAAAAGGGCGGGGAGTTTCTTGACGAGCTTGATATGGAAGCGCTGGGTAAGGATTCCGCCGTCATAGCCTTAACCATGCTTAAGGCTGAGCTTTGCCCATCAGGCAAGATGCCGGTCATAATAGACAACGGCTTTGGCGGTGTAATTTTTCATGAGGCTTGCGGACACGGGCTTGAGGCTACAGCTGTGGCAAAGGGCGCTTCGGTTTTCACGGGTAAGCTGGGCCAACAGATAGCCTCTCCTCTTGTAACAGCCATTGACGACGGCACCTTGCCCAATGAGTGGGGCTCTATTAATATGGACGACGAAGGCAGCCAGTCCCGCCGGAATATCCTGATAGAAAAAGGCATTTTAAAGACTTATATGGTAGATAGACTAAACGGAATGAAAATGGGTTGCGAGCCTACCGGTTCATCACGCAGGGAATCATATAAATACGCTCCCACCTCCAGAATGACCAACACTTATATAGCGGCAGGCCCCCATAAGCCGGGGGACATAATAGCCGATACGGAATACGGCCTGTACGCGAAAAAAATGGGCGGGGGCTCTGTCCAGCCGGCCACCGGGGAATTTAATTTCGCCGTACTGGAGGGCTATATGGTGGAAAAAGGCAAAATCACCCGTCCTGTACGCGGAGCCACCTTAATAGGCAAAGGCGCCGAGGTGCTTATGAAAATAGACCGGGTAGCTGATAATCTGGAGCTGGCCCAAGGCATGTGCGGCTCCGAAAGCGGCTCTGTCCCGACTAACGTAGGCCAGCCCATGATACGGGTTAAGGAATTAACTGTAGGAGGGCGTTAATTATGGAAGCGTGGATGAATAGCTTATTAAAAAAAGCGGCCCGGTCAGGCTTTGAAGAATGTGAAGTTTATTATGGAAGCGGCAAGAGCCTTGATATAAGAATTTTCAACGGACAGCTTGCGCAATACAAAAACACAAGCTCACAAGGCTTATCCTTCCGGGGCGTGTATAAAGGAAAAATGGGCGGCTCTTACAGCGAAGACTTATCGGAGGCTTCCCTGGATATACTGGTGGAGCAAGCCTGTAAGAACGCGGAAATATCGGAGGATGAAAACCCGGCCTTCCTATACCGGGGCGACAAGGAATATCTTTTAGCAGAAGAAGAAGCCGGCAGCGGCATTTCCGTAACCGATCAGATAAGCCTGGCAATGGAAATGGAAAAGGCGGCTTACGCTTATGACAAACGGGTTCGTTCGGTAGATTACTGCTTATTGGGAACGGGACAGGAAAAGCTTCACATCATTAACACACTGGGTACTGACCTTTCACACGGATATCCTTACGCCATGGCCTATGTAAATGCCCGGGTACAAGAAAGCGAGAAGGAAGGCTTCAAGCTGGCGGGAGAGTTTTGGCAGGGCATGGACGCGGCAGCCTTAGAGCCGGAACGCCTGGCAAAAGCGGCTGTTACAAAGGCCGTGTCCTACTTAGGAGCCGAAGCTGTGCCCTCCGGTCAATATTCAATCATATTCGACCCAAACTCGGCGGCAAAGCTGCTGACAGTTTTCGCGGGAGCTTTTCACGGTGAGCTTATACAAAAGGGCTTTTCTCTCTTGAAAGACAGGCTCGGAGAAATAATAGCCTCCCCCGTGATAACTCTGCGGGACGACAAACAACACGTCAAAAGTATTTTTACATTTCCCTTTGATTCTGAAGGCGTTAAGTGCTATGATAAAGCCGTAATAGAAAAAGGATTGTTCAAAACAGCCTTGTATAATCTTAAGGCCGCGGCAAAAGACGGAGTCAAGTCAACCGGTAACGGCTTTAGAGCTTCCTTCCGCTCTCCTGTAGATACGGCGGGTATGAACTTTTATATAGAGCCCTCCGACCAATCTCATGAGGCGCTTATGGAAACCATGGGAGACGGCCTTGTTATTACTGAGCTAAGCGGACTTCACTCAGGGGCTAACGCTATTTCGGGAGATTTCTCCCTGTCCTCCGCCGGATATCTCGTAAAAAACGGAAGAGTACAAAGGCCGGTTGAACAAATCACAGTAGCCGGGAATATTTATGATTTATTGAAAAACGCTGAAGCTATTGGCAGTGATTTGCGCTTTCAACTCCCCTCCTCCGCCGGAGTCATCGGTTCACCGTCCTTGCTTGCAGGCAAATTAAATATAGGAGGATTATAAAACATGGAGCAATATATATATAACTCTCCCATCGGACCTCTTATTATTGAAGAAAACGAGAACGCCATAACGGGCCTATATTTTAGCGATGGCAATGAGCCAAGCGCTCAGGAGCCTCCCGGAGGGATTTTGCTGCAATGCGTAAAAGAGCTTGAGGAATATTTCCATAAGGAGCGCCGTGAGTTTACTGTCCCGGTAAGGCTTTCCGGAACAGAATTCCGAAAAAAGGTCTGGAAGGAATTATCAAACATCCCATATGGCAAAACCATCAGCTATAAGGCTCTGGCGGAAGCCATAGGCAACCCGGCTGCCGTACGGGCAGTAGGAGGAGCAAATCACCATAACCCGGTATCAATTATTGTACCCTGCCACAGAGTAATAGGCGCAAGCGGCAGCCTCACAGGGTACGGAGGCGGGCTTTGGCGTAAAGAGTGGCTTATTGAGCATGAAAGAAACAATTAATTGTAAGGAGAGGTGATTATCATGAAGTTAACTTTTACAAAAATGCAGGGCTGCGGTAACGACTACATCTATTTTAATTGCTTTGAGCAGGAGATTCAAAACCCGGGAGCCTTATCGGTCAAATTAGCCGACAGACATTTCGGTATAGGCGGCGACGGAATTATTTTAATATGCCCCTCTGAGACAGCGGACGCAAAAATGATAATGTACAATAACGACGGCAGTGAAGGTATGATGTGCGGCAACGCCATACGTTGTGTGGGAAAATACTTATATGACAACGGCATCGTAAAAAAACAGCAGCTTAACATAGAGACTGCCAGCGGAATCAAGACCTTAATATTATATGTAAAAGACGATAAGGTAACGGACGTAAGCGTAAATATGGGGCGAGCCATATTGGAGGCTGAAAAAGTGCCTGTAGATCTTCCTGTGTCTCCCGTAATAAATTATCCGTTTACGGTAGACGGACAGGAATACAAAATCACCTGTGTTTCAATGGGAAACCCTCATTGTGTGATTTTTGGCGGAGACCCCTACGAAATACCTATTGAGAAAATGGGCCCTAAGTTTGAAAAGCATAGGATATTCCCCGACAAGGCAAATGTCGAGTTTATTCAATTTATAGACAGCCATACCTTAAAAATGCGAGTATGGGAGAGAGGCAGCGGCGAAACCTGGGCCTGCGGCACCGGAGCCTGCGCTGCCGCGGTAGCGGGCGTATTGAACGGCCTTTGTCCTTATGATGAAGATATAACCGTACATCTTAGAGGCGGCGACCTTATCATACGTTATGCCAAGGAGGGTCTGGTCACCATGACCGGAGAGGCCGTTACGGTATTTGAAGGAACAGTTGAGGTTGCTGACTTATGATAGTATTAATTGCGGCGGCGCTGATATTCTTGGCCGACAGGGTAACTAAGATATGGGCGTCAAAAAAAATCCCTCAAGGGGAATATCGGGAAATTGTTGCCGACAAGCTTTATATTGCCAACATAAAAAACAAAGGCGCGGCCTACGGGTTTATGGCTAAATATCCTGAGCTGCTTATGGCCTGCACATCCATTTCCTTAGTCTGGCTCGTAAAAAGCCTTATAGAAGCTTTCCGGAATAACGCCAGCCTTACAGAAAAGCTTGGCTTGGCTTTCATATTTGGAGGCGCGGCCGGAAACGTATTTGACCGGGCGCGGAAAAAGCCTGTGACTGATTTCATTTATATTAAACATAAAAAATGGAAAAATGCTCCTGTGTTCAATATAGCGGATATATTCATATTTATAGGAGCTTTACTGTATCTTTTTAAAAATTTGACAAAAGGGTCGAAATAGTATCGAATTATTTTCCAATATTTTTTACTTGTCTGCCCTTGAAATTCTATGAATTATTGTATATAATAACAATGTGCTTCCTGAAATGTACGACAACCTGCAATTTGAACCTACATCACGTAAACGGGAATCCAACATCGTGAAACTTACGTCAGGCCGCAAGCTAATACCCTTTGGGCAGCGGAAGGCGAACGGTCAACTGAGGATACCCACCTAGCATAATGCTAGGTGTCAAAGAGCAGGCCGGCATTTTGGGTGTATGATTCTACTAATTATAAAAAGCATCCTGTATAAGGATGCTTTTTTCATACTTTAATTTTACTGTAAGCGCTTTTATTGTAAGCAGTCCGTACTGCCTGAGACATTTGATCCGCGCATGAGGTTTGAGTGTATCCTACGCATTCTCAAGTTTCAACTATTTTGGAAATTTATGCCCGTTTGGAGTATATAAAAATCCTTACTTGCAGAATGTTGCTGCAATACTTTTAAAACTCAGCATTTACGCCATAGAACTCTCTGTATCGCAGTAATTTTGGATTTTGAAAAGCCAATTTTATGACATTCTCGACCTTTTCGAGCATGTCATTAGGCGGATTCGTTACAAAAGCAAACAGATTCAAATAGCCCTGCATGTCATCTCTATTGAAACCGCTATGCGCATTCAAAAACTTCTTGAGGATGTCATGTGCGCAGTTTACAGGATTCATGGGGTTATCCGCATCCGACAGTTTTTTCAAATCCTTTGATGCATAGGATACGCTTTTAAGAGATAGCTCTTTAACGAGTTTCTTGTGCGCAGACTCTTCATCATGGATTAGAGTTGAACCAGGTTTAATGTGGGTTCTAAAAGACTCTGTTGTTTTCTTTTGCGATGGCTTACCCGTGCCTTACCCGTGCCTTCCCCGTGCCTTCCACAAGAAATATTGAGTGCTGATTGTCGAGTGCGACCCCAATGCAGATTTGGTTTCTGGATAAACCTCGAAGTTCATTTCCATTTTCTTTACTGACAATGTTTTCCGACCGGACAGAGTAGAATGTTTCATCCAACCATACGAACCTGACAGAACTATATTGTCCTGTACCCCATCAAGCGTCAAAAATAGCTTCTGCCTCCAGTACCTGGAGGTTGTAAAGGAATTCTTGTTGTTCCATGAGTCAGCATTTATGCTGACATGTCGAAACAAGTTCATGCAGAATTCCATCCATTGTTTGAAATCTTACGATCATCGAAGATAGTGCCAGTCGTGGGTAAAAAAGTCTTGCCACTGACACACATGTACCGTTGTATACCACTATTCGTGTGACCACTCCTTTTGAATTTCGCCGACTGACAGTAAGGCCATTTTGTAGGAATGTAAGAGTTACAGGGAACGCGCACAGTCTCTTTCCTTTACTGTAAAATGAACGACTTAATCCCAGTATTTGTTGTGAATCGCCAGGGCTTCGGCCCGCAGCTCCTCCGATGGACCGGACACAATGATGTTTTTCTGCCCTTGCCCAAGGATGCTTCGGCAGGATGAGTTTAACGACGGCTTGTCGCG
>Ga0153937_1000729_pt1 | contig 12145 bp, 12 predicted proteins | sample TSNY021MetaG_FD_104680 | JGI IMG/M metagenome (GOLD analysis project Ga0153937, IMG submission 104680) | Attine ant fungus gardens microbial communities from New York, USA - TSNY021 MetaG | ecosystem: Host-associated > Fungi > Mycelium > Unclassified | place: USA: New York, Robert Murphy County... | reverse complement strand
TTCTTCATTTTAATAGAGAAGCCGTTGCGGCATGCAGATTGGCGGTGATATTGTGAGAAGGAAAGCAAACCAGGTAGACAGTGGAGCTGAGTTTCTGATGGCCCTGGATCTAATCTCAAAGGAAAGAGGTATAGATAGGGAAATCATTTATGAAGCCATAGAATCTTCTCTGGTAGCGGCATGTAAAAAGAATTACGGTTCGAATCAGGATGTTAAGGTGGAGATAAACCGTGAAACAGGTAAGGTGCAGGTGTTTGCGCAAAAAACGGTGACAGAGGTGGTAACCGACTCCGACATGGAAATTACCCTGGAGCAGGCCCAGAATATCAACCCACGTTATAACCTTGGGGATGTGGTTGATGTAGAGGTAACGCCAAAGAATTTTGGCAGGATATCCGCTCAGAACGCTAAGCAGGTAGTAGTCCAGAAGCTTCGCGAGGCTGAAAGAGAGTTGTTATTCAACGAGTATACCTCCAAAGAAAGAGATATTGTAACAGGAATAGTTCAGCGCTGGGAGCGGAAGAATGTAATTGTAGCACTTGGAAAGGCCGATGCCGTACTTCCTGCCAATGAGCAGATACCTGGAGAGGAATACAGCTTTCAGGATAGATTGAAGGTATATGTTTTGGATGTGCGCACCACTACCAAAGGGCCGATGATAAACGTTTCCCGCACGCATCCGGATCTTGTTAAACGTCTGTTTGAACAGGAAGTTCCGGAAATATATGACGGCATAGTAGAAATAAAATCAATTTCCAGAGAAGCGGGAAGCCGGACAAAGCTGGCCGTATATTCCAAAAAGCCGGACGTAGACGCTGTGGGGGCGTGCGTAGGACAGAACGGTTATCGGGTCAATGTTATTGTGGAGGAATTAAGAGGCGAAAAGATAGATATTATCAACTGGAGTGATGACCCCAAGGAATATATAGCCGCAGCCTTGAGTCCCAGCAAGGTGTTGGCGGTAGAGCTCATAGATAATGATAAGAGCGCAAAGGTGGTAGTGCCTGACTATCAGCTTTCGCTGGCTATCGGCAAGGAAGGGCAGAATGTACGTCTGGCAGCCAAGCTGACGGGCTGGAGAATAGATATAAAGAGCCAAAGCCAAGCGGCGGAAACTGGCTACCTGAAGTCTTCCGATTATTTTGATTTCGGTGAGGACGCGCGGTACGACGGCGAGTATGAAGAAGATGAGCTTTACGAAGATGAAGAATATGAAGATGGTGAATATTACGACGAGGAAGAATCATACGAGGATGAGGGCGAATACTACGAGGAAGATGAAGAATATTACGATGAGGACTCATATGAAGAAGACGAATATTTAGAAGAAGATTCATATGACGATAACGATGAAGGCTATAACCACGACGCTGAAAACAAAGATGAGGATTGATAGTAATGAAAACAAGAAAAATCCCATTAAGAAGATGTACGGGATGCGGGGAGATGAAGAATAAAAAAGAATTAATAAGGGTCGTCCGTAATGATGAGGGTGAATTTTTTCTGGATGCTACAGGTAAAAAATCAGGCAGAGGAGCCTATGTTTGCTCCAACATTGAATGTTTGAAAAAGGCCCATAAAAGCAAGGGGCTGGAAAGGTCGTTCAAAGCGGCGGTCCCCACGGAGGTATATGAAGCCCTGAAGGAGCAGTTGAATGGACAGTAAAGTAAGGTCTCTATTAAGCCTTTGTCAAAAGGCAGGGTTTTTAGTTACAGGAGAAGAAACCAGCGAAAAAGCCTTGCGTAGTAAAAAAGCCAAATTGGTTATTGTCTCGGAGGATGCTTCGGAGAACACGAAGAAAAAGTTTTCTCAAAAATCTTTTTATTATAAAGTTCCCTATGTTGAATATGGAAACAGGGAAGAGTTGGGAGCGTGTTTAGGAAAAGGCGGCAGAGTCACATTGGTACTGACGGATGCCGGCTTTGCGGATAAATTGTTGAAAATGTTGACGTAAGAAATACAGATGGAGGTGGGCGGATGCCTAAGGTTCGAGTATATGAAATAGCAAAACAACTTGATATGAATAGTAAGGTGCTGGCTGAAAAACTCAAGGAATTGGGAATAGAAGGAAAAAATCATATGAGTACACTTGAAGACAGAGACATAAAGAAGATTGAAGACCATTACAAAGACGGTAGTCCTTCAGGGGTTACCAAAAAGCCGGATGAAAATATGAGCCGGCCCGCGGAGCGGGAAACCCCCAGACCTGGAGCGCACAGCCAGGCGGAAGGAACCTCTGCTGCGGAAAGGTTTGAAAGACAGGCTGTCCGGGAACAAAAGCCTGCGGATGAAAGAACCCAGCGGGATAGAGGGCAAAGGCAGGGGACGGAAAGCAGGGAGCAGGGAAGGGGCGAACGTCCGGAACGTCCTGCGGGTCAACGCCCGCCTGGGCAAGGCCAGCGTCCGCAAGGCGCGTCAGGAGAAAGAAGTCCTCGTCCCCAAGGCTCATCCGGCGAAAGAAGCCAACGCCCGCAAGGCGCGTCAGGAGAAAGAAGTCCTCGTCCCCAAGGCTCATCCGGCGAAAGAAGCCAACGCCCACAAGGCGCGTCCGGCGAAAGAGGCCCACGCCCCCAAGGCGCGACCGGCGAAAGAAGCCAACGTCCGCAGGGCGCGTACAGAGATAGAGCTCCCCGTCCACAAGGCGCGCCAGGCGAAAGAAGCCAGCGCCCACAGGGAGCACCCGGCGAAAGAGGTCCCCGTCCACAGGGCGCACCTGTTGACAGAGGACCGAGCACTCAACGGCCTCAGGGTGACAGAAGCTGGAAACAGGAAGATAGAGGCGCTCGTCCCCAAGGATATAAAGGCCCCAGGCCGGAGGGACAGGGAGAACGAACCTACGGTCAGAGCTCAGATAACCGGATCAGTGGACCTCGTCCGGATGGTCAGCGGCCTCAGGGTGCTTCTGGCGAAAGGAGCGAAAGGCCGGCCCGGCCCTATAGCTCTTCCGGAGATAGGCCACCGAGGTATCAAGGCCAGCGGCCTCAGGATGACAGAAGCGGCGGCCAGCGGCCTCAGGGACAAGGCGCAAGGCCTCAAGGACAGGGTGGCCAGAGACCACCGGGACAGGGCGGTCAGAGGCCCATGGGACAAGGCGGAAGGCCTCCGGGACAGGGCGGAAGGCCCCAAGGACAGGGCGGCCAGAGGCCCCAGGGACAAGGCGGAAGGCCACAAGGACAAGGCGGAAGGCCGGGTCAGAGGCCGGTAGCCGGCAAGCCCGACGTCCGCAAGGATAAGCCTCAAAGCGCCGATACGAAAAATGAACAAAAGCAACGGTTTGAACAAAAACAAAAATTCCGCTCCAAGTCTCAAAAGGGAGAGCCTAAGAAGGAAAAGCAGACCGTTCAGGATGTATTAAAAAAACCGATAAAGCCTAAACCGGTAAAAGAAGAAATAAAGGTTATACAAGTCCCTCACGCCCTGACAGTGAAAGAGTTGGCGGCAAAAATGAACAAAAGCGGGGCCGATGTTATAAAAAGCTTAATAAAAAAAGGCATGATGGTAAATCTTAATCAGGAGATAGACTATGAGACGGCTACCAACATCGCTTTAGAATTTGACATCATAGCGGAAGAATTCGTTGAAGTAGATCTGTTTGAACAGCTTGTCACGGAACAGGAAGACAGGGAAGAGGACCGGACGGAGCGCCCTCCCGTAGTGGTGGTAATGGGCCATGTAGACCATGGGAAAACTTCTCTTCTGGATTATATTCGGCACAGTAAGGTCACCAGTACCGAGGCAGGCGGTATAACCCAGCACATTGGCGCTTATACTGTATCCGTAGGAGATAAGCCAATCACCTTTTTGGATACACCGGGCCATGAGGCCTTTACGGCTATGCGTATGCGCGGGGCTCAGGTGACGGACATTGCCGTTTTAGTGGTAGCCGCGGATGACGGCGTTATGCCTCAAACTGTCGAAGCTATAAACCATGCCAAGGCAGCTAATGTGGAAATAATAGTCGCTATCAACAAGATAGACAGACCCAGCGCTAACCCTGACAGGGTCAAGCAGGAATTAACAGAGTACGGTCTTCTCGCGGAGGATTGGGGCGGAGAGACTATTTGCGTTCCGGTATCCGCATTGAACGGCGAAGGAATAGACCAGCTGCTGGAAATGATAATTTTAGTTTCTGAAATGAAGGAGCTTAAGGCAAACCCGAAGCTTCGCGCCAGAGGCACCGTTGTGGAGGCTTTGCTGGATAAAGGACGAGGACCGGTAGCCACTATTCTTGTGCAGGATGGCACCTTAAACCCAGGAGACCCTATTGTAGCAGGAAGCACCTTTGGTAGAGTCAGAGCGATGACCGACGACAAAGGCCGCAGAGTTAAGGCTGCCGGGCCGTCCATACCTGTGGAAATTATCGGTTTGTCCGATGTGCCTCAGGCAGGGGATATGTTTTATGTTACAAAGGGAGAAAAGGAAGCTCGCCAGCTGGCGGAAGGCATCGTTGCCAAAAGCAGGCTGGAGCTTATAAAGGATACGCCTCAGAAGGTGTCGTTGGATGATTTGTTTACTCAGATCAAATCCGGCGCTGTCAAGGATCTGAATATTGTAGTTAAGGCTGACGTACAGGGTTCTGTGGAAGCTGTCAAGACCAGCTTGGAGAAAATATCAAACGAAGAAGTACGGGTACGTACCATTCACGGCGGAGTAGGCGCCATTACAGAAAGCGATGTAATGCTGGCTTCCGCGTCCAATGCAATAATAATAGGCTTTAATGTACGTCCGGAGGCGGGTGCTAAGTCTGTTGCCGAGACTGAAAAGGTGGATATACGCCTGTACAGAATAATTTATAATGCCATTGAGGATGTAACGGCAGCCATGAAGGGCATGCTGGAGCCGATTTATGAAGAAAAGGTAATGGGACACGCGGAGATAAGGCAAATATTTAAGGCTTCAGGCGTAGGCACCATTGGCGGCTCTTATGTAACCGATGGTAAAATTACACGTAATGCTAAGGTAAGAATTGTTCGAGACGGTATAGTTGCATACGAAGGAACTTTGGAAAGCCTTCGCCGTCATAAGGACGACATCAAAGAGGTCAATACCGGATATGAATGCGGACTTCTTTTCTCCAAGTTTAACGATATTAAGGAAGGCGATGTGGTTGAAGCCTTCTCAATGGAAGAAATACCAAGATAACAGTAAGAAAAGGTGAGGTTATGAAGTCCAGGAACAGAATGGTCAGGGTAAACGACGAGATTTTAAAAGAAACAGCCAATATTATCCGATCAGAGCTGAAGGATCCAAGGTTAAGCTCAATGACTAGCGTTACGAAGGTAGATACTAGCAGTGATTTGAAATACTGCAAAATTTATGTGAGCATTATGGGAGATGAAGAGCAGAAAAAGGGAGCGTTAGAGGGCTTAAAAAACGCAAACGGCTTTATACGTCGCTTGATTGCTGAACGCATAAATCTGCGAAACACTCCTGAGCTTAAATTCATATTGGATGATTCTATGGAATACAGTATGAAAATAAATAAATTACTAAAAGATATTCATACGGGTACAAGGGATGAGCAAGAAGAATGAATTCATTAGAAGAAATCAGAAGTGTTTTTAAGAATAACGATGATTTTTTGTTGGCAGGCCATGTTAATCCGGACGGGGACGCCATAGGCTCATGTCTGGGTTTGGCCCGCGCTCTTAAAAACGCGGGGAAACAGACACGTGTATATCTGGAGGAATACAATCCCAAGTTTGACGTTCTGCCCGGAAAGGAATTTGTTGTTAGTGAAGAAGAATTAGTAAGTTTAAATCCGAAGGTGTTCGTAGCCTTGGATTGCGCCGACGCCGGCAGGATGGGTAAAGCTGCGTCTAAGTTTCAAAACGCGGAGATAAGCGTCTGTATAGACCATCATATTTCCAACAATGGCCTTGCCGGATTTAACTATATTATTCCCGCGGCATCCTCAACCTCTGAGTTGGTTTATAATTTGCTAAAAGGCTTCATAGAAATAGACAAGGATACGGCGGCGGCTCTTTATGGAGGCTTGGTAACGGACACCGGAGGCTTTCGTCACGGCTGTACCAGCTCGGATACCTACTGTGCCGCTGCCAGCCTGGTTCAAACCGGCATCGATTTTACCACCATATATAATGAGCTTTTATACAGGCATACGGAACGGGAAGCAAGAGCCTTCGGTAAGGCTGTTCAAAAGATGGGCTTTATGAAGGATGGGGTTATAGCATTCAGCCACCTTACCAATGAAGAAATGGAATCTCTCGGGGTAACGGGGCAACATATGGACGGCATTGTGGAGTATCTTCTTAATACGGCCGGGACAGAGGTATCCGCCTTCTTTTATGAAAAGAAGCCGGATATTGTAAAGGTAAGCCTGCGGTCCAAAGAAATAAATGTGAGTGACATAGCTCTGCGGTTTAACGGAGGCGGCCATGTTAACGCTGCCGGATGTACTGTTGAAGATGATATAACTAAAGTAATGGATATAATCTTATCTGTTTTGAAAAGAGAGATTGTGATATAAAATGAGTATTGACGGTGTTGTAAATATATATAAAGAAAAAGGCTACACTTCCCATGATGTAGTGGCCATAATCAGAAAAATATTGAGAAATTATTATGCTGATAAGGAAGAAATATCAGAAGATAAAGGAAAGCTTAAGGTAGGACATGCCGGCACGCTGGATCCTCAGGCGGAGGGAGTTCTGCCGGTTTGTATAGGTAAGGCTACAAAGATATCCGAATATATTTCATCTAATCATAAATTGTACCGGGCAGTAATGCAGCTTGGAGTAGTAACGGATACCCAGGATATGACAGGAAAGATTTTGGAAAAGCAAGACGTAAACTTCAAAAAGCAGGAGATCATAAAGGCTATAAACTCTTTTGTAGGAGGATATTGGCAGCTTCCGCCAATGTTCTCGGCCATAAAAATCGACGGACAAAAGCTTTATGATCTGGCAAGGAAAGGCAAGGAAGTAGAGAGAGATAAGCGTCTGGTTACTATTTATGATATAAAGATAAAGGAATTTTTACCGAATGATCAAATTCTTATGGAGGTCTACTGCTCTAAAGGGACATATATCAGGGCTTTATGTCATGATATAGGGCAGAAGCTTGGCTGTGGGGCCTCTATGGATCAGCTTACCAGGTTAAAGGCGGGACGCTTTCATATAATTGAAAGTGTCAAGCTTAAGGAGTTTGATAAAATTGTGGAAGAAGGCAACATACGCCAGGTCCTTTGCCCTATAGATCAGGCTCTTCAAGGCTTCCATAAGGCCTATGCGGTATCCTTTGCCGATAACTATTTGCGAAACGGCAACAGCTTAAGCGTAAACTATATTAAATTTGGCAAGCGCTTGCTTCCGGAAGAAGAAATTATGATATATAATTCAGAAAACATCTTGATAGGCTTGTATAAGATAGTTGGAGACGGCAATGCCAAATACGCGAAACCCATTAAAATGCTCATCTAAGAGGAGTCGACATAATGCTATACAAAAGCGCTCTGGACCAATTTCAAAATACAGCGGTGACAATAGGGAACTTTGATGGGCTGCACAGAGGACATCAGGAGCTTATACATAGGCTAAAGAAGCATGCTGAAAGCATGGGTCTGTTATCTTTGGTGTTTTCTTTTGCTCCGCATCCGGTATCTGTTTTTAGCGGCAAACCCTTTTATACTATATTGTCAAAGGAAGAAAAAATTAAATTGCTCAATGAGCTTAAAGTGGATATTTTTTTAGAATATCCATTTGATAAGGAATTCGCCCGGATTGAGCATGATGACTTTATGGGTATGCTGATAGAACGTCTTAAATGCCGCGCTCTTATAATTGGGGAAGATTATCATTTTGGGAAAAATCGCGCGGGCACTCCCGTTTACATGAAGGAAACCGGTGAAAAACGCGGGCTGAAGGTAGATATAGTTTCTCATATATATGACGATTTGGGAGAAGGCTCGGAGAGGATAAGCTCGACACGCATCAGGGATTGCATTTCTCAGGGAATGGTAAAGGAAGCCGGCTTTATGTTGGGCCGCCCATATTTTGTAATGGGCCAGGTATCAAGCGGCAAAAGGCTAGGCCGTACGATTGGCTTTCCTACAGTCAACCTTATTCCTCCTCCTTTTAAGCTCATGCCGTTAAGCGGCGTGTATTTTACAAAGATTTTATACAATGGACAGCTAATGCCAGGTATCACCAACGTTGGCTCAAATCCAACCGTAGGAGGCGCTCACTGTACGGTGGAAAGTTATATTTTTGATTTTAACAGTGAGATTTACGGAGAAGAAATAGTCGTTTATTTTTACGAAAAAATACGGGACGAAATAAAGTTTTCCAGTGTAGAGGAGTTGAAAAAGCAAATAGCAAACGACATACAAAGCGCCGGAAAATTTATTGATCAATGATGATTCTGAACTGTCCAGGCACAAGGAGATAAGAATGCCTCATATAATTATTATTAACGGAAGTTAAAAATTTTATGGGAGAGGCGGAGTCTCATGGAAGTAAGTACAGCTATTCAGGAATTGGTGAATGCTCTAACCACTACAAAGGAATTTGAAGCCTTAATGCAGGCAAAGCAGGCGGTAATGAAAGATCAAAAAATGTTTTCATTAGTAGCGGCCTTTAACAAGAAGCGGGAAAATCTTTACATGTCCGAAAACCTGACCCCGGCTCAAACACAAGCGGTCATGTCGGAGTTAGAAGCAGATTATAAAAAGCTTTCAACTGTGCCGGAAATTAAACAGTATTTTGATAAAATGGAGGCCTTCGGCAAGCTGATGGATTCAACCATGAACCAGCTGCAAACCGCTGTTAGAAAGCTGACGGGCGGATAAACCACACGATTCTGTTCTCCACATATACCGAACGAGGAAACATTAACCTCCTCTGTCGCCGATTAGTCGTTGAAACGTTCGCCGAATCGGCTCGTCGTCGGTAAATGTTTTCACCGTTCGGTATAGAACAAGCTGACTTGTCACACTTTCTTACTATTAAGAATATTATATACTAAAGACAAGGAAAGCGAGGTGCTGATATGTGGTGGAATCCGTGGTTTTCTAGAAGGCGATTCTTCAGTCCGTTCCATTTTCGCCCGTTTTTCAGGCGGCATCATTGGTGGTGGTGGTAAAATAAAAAGTTAACATTTTGAATGCTTCAATTTATGATATAAAAAATATGCGGGCGGAGTAAAAATTCGCCCGCGCAAAGTAAAAGTGAAAAAAGCCGCGTAAACGCGGCTTTTTGTTGCTCATAAATGACATTGAGCGATTTGCATTCCGTAAGCGTCAAATAGCGGAGTGTCTACACGACACTCCGCTACGCATGTTAAACTAAGGAAGCCGGTTCACCAGGATCAACTTGCTTGCCTTGAAATCGCTCACGAAGCCTAAGAAGGGCATTATGCAGCGAACCTTTATCTCTCCTGCGATTTTTAGGCTCGGCTTGTGTTGCTTTAATAGGAACACGGCAGCAATCTGGCAAACTTGTGCTCCAAGGAAGCAGAGATTCCAAATCATCGGTTTTCGCATTTGGCAGAGTCTCTAACAAGTATTTTATATAGTAAAACGGATGCAAATGATTTTCTTTTGCGGTTTCGATGATCGAATAAATAATGGAACTTGATTCAGCCCCGTTTGGCGTGTTTGAAAATAGCCACTGCTTTCTGCCTTGTACAAATGGTTTTATGGATCTCTCGGCTCTATTGTTACTGAACTCCAGCCGGCCATCAAGATAAACGTTTTCCAAGTATTTTCGCTGAGACAGAGCATAGTGAATGGCTGCACCCAACAGGGATTTTGGAAGCGCGTTAAGAGAACCCACCCAGACGAAAAATTCATCTGAAACAGGCTTGCTGTATTCCAGCCGCTTTTTATGTCGTTCCTCCGGCTCCAAGCCGCGAAACTCATCCTCGAACGCGAACAGTAAATTGATATAAACAAGTCCGCGTTCGGCATTGGACCCTTCGCGCTTATTCTCAGGGATGGTTTTGTACAGGTTTTCCCAGTATTGCCGGGCATGAAACCAGCACCCAACAACGACTATATCGGAAGGCAGATTATGATAAGCTTGGTATCCGTCGGTGTGCAGATATCCCTTAAAATCCTTTAGGAATGCTTTGGGATGTTCCTGCTTTCGTGTTTCCTTATATTCATAAATGACGACAGGATGCGCCGCGCAGCCGCTTGTTCGGTACAGCCACTCATAGGACTTGGTTTGTGCCGCCCGTCCCAATTCGCGCAACACCTGAGCCGTCGTTTCATCAGCGTGAATGACAGCTTCTTTAAGTAAAAAGATAATCAGCATAGAGTAAATGGCTGACAGGTAGTTTTGGGCGCAGTAAACCAGCCAATTGGCCATGGTTTGCCGGGACAAGGTCACATCATCATACTTAAACCCTTTCTCCTGCCGGTAAAGCGGCACGCCATTCACATATTTTTGCACAGCCAAATGCGCCACAGCTGACGGCGACGCCAACGACCCGCTGATTAGCGGTACCGGCGCTTCTGCCTTGACAATCGGCGTATGATCATTGTTCTTTTCACAACTTGCGCAGCCATAGGCATGTACCGCATGTTCCTTGTGGATTACTTTTGCTGGTATTATCTCTAGTTCATCCCGTATTGTAACGCCTATGTCGCGCATCAGGTCCCCGCATTCCGGACAAATGCGTTCCGATTCCGGCAGCTCGTAGTCAACGCGTTCCACAGGCAGTCCGGCAAGGTCTTCTTTTCGTTTGCCGACGCGTTTTTTTCGCTTGTATGTAACTTCCTCATACGTGGGTTCCGGCAGCAATGGTTCCGCCAGGTCTTCAGCCTCGTTGAAAATGTTCTCAAGCCGGAGCTGTTCGGGACTCTGTTCGCTAGACGCGCCAAATTGACGGCGTTGTGACAAAAGAAACTGCTCCTCATAGTATTTTATGAGGATTTTCATCTTGGCAATTTGCGTTGTCTGCTCCTTTGTCAGAGCTTCAAGCGATTGAATTTTTTGTTCCATTTCTGAGAATTTATCTACGTTTTCCATGCATTGATTATACCACAAAAACCTTGAAAATACTAGCATTATCAAGGTTTTTCGACGTTTTCCCGATGGTTTCCGGTGGTTTTTGATTATTTTCTTCTATATAATCTTGCGTTCAAGAACTTCCTTGCGTTTAAGCTTCAATTCTACTCGTGTTCCATTCAGAAAAACATGCAATTCTTCGCCAGTCAGCGATATCGTGGCTTCGGCACTCAGCTCCGGCCAACGGAAATGCCCTTTCTCCAACCGTTTGAAGTGCAGCCAAAAACCATCACCGTCCCACTCAAGTATTTTTACCCGATCTCGCTTGCCGTTACAGAATACAAACAAGGTCTCACCAAAAGGGTCAAGGTTAAAACTACCCTCAACAATTGCCGCTAAACCGTCAATACTTTTCCTCATGTCGGTTTTGCCACAGGCCAGATATACCCGCTTATTCCCTAAATTAATCATGACCGCGCAAGCTCCTTTAATAACGCTGCCAGTCTGTCCACAGGGTATGTGCTGTCTGTATTGATTTGTACGCCGACAGTCTCTATGCGGATTTGCCCGCTAATATCCGAACGTTGTAACCGCATATGTTCTTCTTGCAACTTTACCTCTGCAAAGCCTCGCGGTATAAGGCCTGTCTCCGTTGACTCAACCCCCATCGCAGCTAACTGTTCGCTGGCCGACTCTCGCAACTTGCGTTGCCAATAAAAGTAATTGTTTTCGTGAAAACCTGCCTGTTCACAGTAAGCCTTTATACTAAGTCCGCTTTCTTTTCGCTCGCGCATTATCTGCGCCCAGTGCCTTAAGCGATACTCTGCCGCCATCTTTCTTGTGTCCATTAAATCATCTCCTTCGACTTGATTAACTACTTGTGGTTTTTCAAGTTCTTTTGGAGTTATTGTACTACCACCCTCTCTGGTGGGCTATGTGTCGATTTGTTTGACGCTTACTGCATTCCGTACAAAGTAAATAAGTAATCTCTTGGATCGTCACCATAGGTTTCAGTTAATGCCCATTCCAACACTTTCCAATCTTGACGCGCTGCCCCTTGTGTAACATTAGTTAATATTTTCTAAATCTGCGCCGCTTATAATCATACCGTTAAAGTACATAAACGGTACTACATTTTTTTCATGTTGTGCCGGTCATGCCTTCCCCTTTAA
>Ga0153937_1000721_pt1 | contig 12243 bp, 14 predicted proteins | sample TSNY021MetaG_FD_104680 | JGI IMG/M metagenome (GOLD analysis project Ga0153937, IMG submission 104680) | Attine ant fungus gardens microbial communities from New York, USA - TSNY021 MetaG | ecosystem: Host-associated > Fungi > Mycelium > Unclassified | place: USA: New York, Robert Murphy County... | reverse complement strand
TCATGTGGATCCGCCTCCCCGATGATGCTCCTCCCTTCAGCGAACATGGGTTTTCTGATCCATCTCCAGGACCTGGTTCCCCACACATTGAAATCTATTCAGCGCAGATAAGTACTTCAACGCCAGAAACTAATGTATTGGTTCCTGCGCCTCCGAACTGTCAGTATTTTGTTCTACAGAGATGTGCTACTAAACGAACGAACTTTAGTTGGGGTCCCTACCCTTCAAATTCAAATAATTAATCTTCATCCCAGCTCGCGTATGGATACAATACTGCACTTGAGTTAAATTCTAATATTGATCTTTACAGGTGGCTCCATTACCCTGGCTAGTTCAGATCCCTTTGCACATCCAATTATCGATGTAAACCTGCTCTCTGAGCCTGTCGACATCGCAATCATGCGAGAAGCTCTCAGAAGTGCACGAAATTTACTTTCAGCACCAGTATTCGAGGGTTCCGTATTTGAATCTTTATATCCCCCCAGCAATCTGACAACAGACGATGAGCTGGATTCGTTCACCCACTCAGCATTGGGTCCTTACTTACATAGTGTGGGTTCTGCTGGGATGTCACCACGAGGGGCGAATTGGGGTGTCGTTGATCCTGATCATCGAGTGAAGGGAACCAATGGACTACGAGTCGTTGATGTCTCGGTCCTGGTGAGCAAATTTGTCTATGGTCACTCAATTAATTTTATTTATGTTGCTCAAGCCGAATACTCCAAGTGGACATACCCAAGCGCCTGGGTATGCGCTTGCGGAGCGGGCGAGTGCAATAATCAGAAAGGCATGGCAATAAGCATGGTTGAACTTGTAAGTCAGTGAGATGCTTGGAAGCAATGAAGGACCATGTTGAGACGAATATATTTCTGGGCGAATCACTTGCGTTCAGAAGGTAGATTCTGGCATAAAATTGGCACCAATATGACACAGTTGACTTTGAGAAAAACTATATCTATAATAGTCATAACCCATGGATTTTCCCATCTCCCGAGTTGAGTTTCAGCTATCTTAGAGTTAACTGTAAACCTGCAAACATCTTGCAAACATTGCGTCAGTTGATAATTATCTGATACTCATAGCAGCACCAATCGACATTATATTGGAAAGCTCCAACACAGCGGAGAACTCATAGTCAAGGTAAAACAAAAATGAGTAAGCAGGATGGATGATCGAGAAAATTTTTAGGGACATAGCGGATGTTGCGACGTAGGATGTCCTCCAATACAAGAGCGTCTTTCCTACCCTCAGTTATCTACAACATAGGGTGACGTCTGAGGCAAGACTTGACTCACCTTGCAATATTTTTGGGTAAGCTCCCCCACCACATAAGGCGATGCCTGAGTTACATTTGTCTTTTAGTTTCATCTTCTCTTCTCGTCAGATTCTCAACAATAAATGAGGTGGGGTGTCCAGACCTTTTGACGACGTGTAAAAATAGTGAAATAGAGTCCAATGGCAGTCAGGTCTTGTTGGATATAGCTACGACAAGGCTAGACCGCGGCAAACGCGCACCGGTCTTGTAACATTTCGGTACTGTATATATAGTATTTATAGAACAATAGCTACGTCGTCCATTGTTTTAATACAATAAAACATGACAACCCAGAAAACAACAAACTAATTATTGTTCGGTATTTCAACAATGTATTCTCTGGATCAATGTTGAGATCGCAAACAAACGTATGGTCTGGCAAGTACACAGTTGGGAGGTTAATGGTATGCATTTAGAGCATCACTACATGGTTAACACGAATATCTACTTCACCCATCAACAGGTAAAGTATTGTACCAGGCACATCATCTTAAGAATGAGTCTATGGTCATATGAGTGGGACAGCCAGAAAAACGCGAGCAATCTGCGACCAAAATTGTCCTCCTAATACTCAAACAGCTGGGTGATGACCCATGGACGGTTGACTACGTATAATGGACTCAATGTTGATATTCTGTCTTAGTTTCCTTGCATTTTTGGCTCCATTGCACTCAAGATCAATTCTCATGTACTGCCTATAACTCTCGAAGACCAAAAATGATTCATGGCAAATTCAAGATCTGTCGCAACAACATCCATCTGTTGATGCTGGAGAAACGTATGAACCCCAATCAGAACATGCAAGACGGTATCTGGGTAGAGGGAGTGCAGCAAGGATTGCCAGGCTCATGAAATACAACCCTTATAAAGCTTCAATATAATTTTATTTGGGGTCAGCCTCAAGGTGTGTCCTAGCGAATACAAATTATGGAATGGCGTGGGAAAAATGATCTTTGATAGCCTGATACGCCAGAAAATCTTTTCGGCTTGTCATGATGTCGGGCTTGGTCTCCGTTCCTGGTCTGTCCTTCTCACTCTCTACTCCACCTGCAATTCGTTTTGGCCCTCGCCTTGGAACGATATACTTCAGTGGACCCGAAGGCAATCAAATCCGAATCCAGACGCCTGGTTTTCTAACCTCGACTTCACGGGGCGCTATCCCGCACCTCTCACGCGATCATTATTTATCAGGCAGTATCTGTTGGGTAAATATTCCATTTGAAAGTTTGTGAGTGATGCACTGTACTCTGGTAAGGATCTTACTTGACCCTCCTGTATTTTCATCTCTTAGTTTAGACGTTCACCCACCAGTTCCTACGCTTGCACCTGGGAAAAATCCTTTACATTCGTTTCTTGGGTTCTCTACAGATAACCATGTTATATCTATGTCTATAAGAGATCCTATGGATGGGAGAGAGATGCCGGCGAATGGTAAACTCCATGTTTGTGCGTACAGTCTACGAGGTGTACGAAAGGTATGTCATCATAGAATTTCACTATATTAATTCAATACGAAACACTGAGCCCTAGTAGGTTGCGCCTGCAGATTGGAGATCGTATGTCGGGGCATGTAAGCCTGACGTCGTATTCGCGCTTAGTGATATACCATTCACAAATCCTCCATATTCACAAAAACGACTTACGAAGAGCATTGAGCGATCTACGGCATGGCTAGCTGACATTATCTCTCAATTCGTTCCTACATCCACTTTCAATATCCCTCAAGAAGCGGAATACAAACCCGGCATCCTTGTACACATGGCCGGTGCAGCCAGTATTCCAGCTAGACGTGCTTTTGCAGAGAGTCTTGTTGAGAAACTCTTCGGCCCCGAAGCAGAGGCTATAAAGCCACTTCAAACGCTTGACCAGGGTGTTCTAGGCTATACCTTTGACCTTGTACCCATTCGTTTGTCCCTCGAAGTCTATCGTTCTAGAGGATCCATGGGCGAGACACCACCTATAACTACTGTTCCTTGTTCTGGCTCTACGCCTGCTCCATCCCAGGAAGTCAATCTGGATCATGTTAGAGCCATGAACATTGATCAGCTTTCAGCACTCTTGCGTGCTTCGCTTGAACCATTACCGGTTGAGAAACTCAGGCTTGTGAACGCGATTCAGACGCCACATGAGGTGCTCAGATTAATTTCGACAGTTGGGATTGATTTGTTCGATGCACATTGGGCACAACGTGCTGCTGATTTTGGTGTTGCGTTTGATTTCAGTTTTCCTGCGCCCTCCCCGGTTTTGCCCGCAAAAACACAGGACGATCAAAAGCACGATATCGGACATAATCTTTACTCTGATTTATATAAACTCGATTTCTCGCCTTTCAGTTCCTCCACTTGCTCGTGTCGCGCGTGTGTACCTGTCGCGGCTTCTACCAGGATATCTCATGGTATTGATGACGCATCCTATTCGCTTAAACATGAAGTCTCGGTAACACACGATCTTGCACCCCCATTCTTGCAGGAGAGGACAAAGCCTGCAGTCACGAAAGCATATATCCACCACCTACTCCACACACACGAAATGTCCGCACATTCCCTTCTCGTACTTCATAATCTCTCAGTGTTGGATGCCTTCTTTGCTTCTGTCCGACAGTTTATCCGTCGCTTTGATGTGATAGGAGAGGAATGGGAAAAAGAAGTACAAAGATTTGAGGAATATTATGATGAGACGTTAGCAGTATTGGATGAAGCGAAGAGGGCATGGCGGGAAGTTGACTTGACTAGGGGAAAGGGGAGATTGGCAAGGGAGAAGAAGAAGGAAGGATGCTAAGAGCCAATGCTCCATGAGGTTGATGGTATACAATCTTGCAATTATCCAAGGGTCTTTAATACAACCCAACAGTATAACATCACGTCTTCGAGCCCCATTGCTTCTTGCTATCCTACTCGGGGTACTGTGAGCTGACATGTTCGATTGGGATAATAGGAAATGCCCATGGCGAGGAACGCGTTCACGAGTATCGAAATTCAGCAGTACCATTTACTTGGGCTTTAGCATCGACATCACTGCTCAGTGAGGCAATCCCACCACATAGGCAAGGGTCTGCAGTAGATACCTCACTTGAATTCTTTGTAACTTTGTTGGACGGTTCTTGCTTAGTAGTATTTGGTCATACCTGGCTGCGTCACTACAATCTACACAATTGATTGGTGACAAGGTACCATTCAGTTTTCCATTACTAAACCTGAAAAGTCCATCTCACCCACTAGCTCCTACATCGGCATCTCAGAGCTAGTTATTACAATTCCTGATCAATCCGAACACATGCTGCGAGCAGACCGGAGTTAATTGTGAATTGACTTTCAGTGTGCAGTAAGAGCTGTCAGCGCCCATCACTCAACGTTGATAGACAGCTCGGGTATACTTCAAGTAGTCCTAAATACTGGCACTGTGAAATCCAGAAGGATGAAATTTTCGTCGTCTTAGTGATTGTATGTTGGACGCCATCTGCTGAAAAATTTGTCCACTCGCATGACACAAAAGAATCCATCAAGTATTCGACTATATCGTCAAACCAAATTTGCTATAGACATTTTTCAAAATCTTTTGACACCTGCGGATCACGATTCGACATTTGAAAATATTACCTCTATCCTATAATCTATTTGATACGATTCTTGCGCCCATGCGTGGCACGTGGACTGTGTTTTTTTTGGATCCAGCATCTCTATTCCGCAACAACCTAGTACTCAGGCCTAGATAAGGCCGAACGTGAACTATATCTCACGGTTCCCACCATATCGTGGAGACCATACGGACACTTCACTAGTCTGAATGTTCAGAAATTACCTGGGTACGTTTATAATAGCGGCCACGGAACAACCATTTAAATACTAAAACAATGAGGATGGTAAGTCAATTTCCGCTTGTGTACAATGCGGTATAACTTACTTGCATTCATCCTCTTAGGCACTCAGGTCGTGTCTGGCGTCAAGTTTTTCCAGAGCTCTGATGATATCCCGCAAGACGTGATATACGACTTTATCATTGCTGGAGGTAATTCATGCTAGAGGCTTGATTGAAAACTGGAGTCTAATAAAAATATTTAGGTGGTACTGCAGGTGGAGTTGTCGCTGCGAGACTCGCAAATAATTCCCAATGGAATATTTTGGTCATAGAAGCGGGTCCCTCGTATGTCATTATGAATACTACTTGTTCGATAGACCCTCAACGCCCAAAATGGTGATTCCTAGAAACCTAGATGTGTTCGAGACACGGGTTCCGGGACTGGATATCGACCTACCAGGCAGTCGCGTAGACTGGAATTACACGGTACAAAATCCCAGCGGGCAAACTGTACTTTATTCCCGAGCGAAAATGCTGGGTGGTTGTAGTTCGCACAGTAAGTGTAGGGATATAATTTCCAGAAGGGATGACTTATTTTTGAGGTTAGACTCGATGGCGTATACGAGGGGATCGATAGATGACTGGAATAAATGGGCTGAAATCGTCGAGGACGATGCCTTGAAGTGGGATAATATGATGTCTTTCATGCTCAAAGTTTGTTCATCAGCGGCTCAGGTCATCTGTTGCTCATTCACATGTTCTCTCCAGACGGAAAAATTAGTTAAAAATGCAACAGGACAAGATCATATCGACCCCTCTCTCTATGGTCATGATGGAAAGATATCTTTGACGTCTGAATATATCGATCACCCACTCAACGATATGTATCTTGAAGTAACAAAGGAGTTGCCGACGGAGTACCCATATTTGAGGGATATGAATGGTGGGAGGCCGGTGGGCATCTGTGAGTGACGATAGTAACAATTAAGTTGATTAGCTGACCAGGTGTCTACTCCCAGCGTGGAACTTATTCTCAATCGATGACCATAAGGAAAGGAGTAGCTCAGCTACTGCATACGTGGAGACAAGCTCGGACAATCTTCATGTTCTTTTGAACACTTACGTGACGCGTGTGTTGCCAGTGGAAAACGGTACTGATTTCCGTAGAGTCGAGTTTGCTGCCGATGCGCAAAGCGACAGAAACATACTGCTCGCAAAGAAAGAGGTGATTGTTGCTGGAGGAGTTATCGGCTCACCGCAGATTCTGCTGAATTCCGGTATCGGCAATCGTAGTGAACTGGAAAATCTCGGTATCGAGACGCTGGTAGACAATCCCAGCGTGGGAAGGAACTTCTCGGACCAAGTATATAATCTTGGTATCTTCAACACAACACTTCCGAACAGCGAGTGCGTTTCTGGATCTACTCAGATGAAGCACCTTTAAACTTTCATGATATAGCTTTGATTTAGACGCAGAACTGGCTAAGTGGAATGCATCACGTACTGGGCGCCTGACAATACCAGGTCCTCTCCTCAATCAAGTAATCTGGATGCGCCTTCCCGACAACAGCTCTATCTTTGACAGCGATGGCTTCACTGATCCATCCCCGGGGCCTAATTCTCCGCACGTTGAGGTGTACACGTCACGAATAAGCGCCGATTTGCCTTCGCCTTTTGGAGAAGTTGTGGTTCCCGATTGTGCGTGTTTCCTTCTCTCTGTGAATATGAACGGTCATTCATACGTATTTATGCTTTAGTGAATGGGACAGTGACCCTTCAGCTATCAATCGTAAACCTCCATCCTGTCTCACGTACGTACATGATACCAAGGTGTTCTAGGATCTGACAGTGTTTTAGGTGGCTCTATAACACTTGCAAGTTCTGATCCATTTGCCGATCCAATTATCGATATGAAATTGGTATCTGAACCCTTGGACGTGGCAATTCTACGAGAAGCACACCGACATGTACGACGATTATTTACAGTACAGGCTTTCAACGGATCTATATCAGAGCCACTTTATCCTGCCAGTAATGTGACGACAGATGAAGACTTTAACGATTTCATTACGAGTGCAGCAGGCCCTTATCTCCATGGTGGAGGCACTGCAGGAATGTCACCTCAAGGTGCGACTTGGGGGGTGGTCGATCCTGATTATCGAGTGAAAGGAACCTCTGGATTACGAATTGTTGATGCATCGATTTTTGTGAGTACTATCTTCTATGGCTATTCTATGTGTCTTACTGATGGTCATCTAGCCTCGTGGGCCCAGTGGTCATACACAGGCTCCCATATATGCACTTGCCGAACGTGCGAGCTCAATGATTCGTAACGATTATATAAGGGTCTAGTTTTGATGTTAGGCAAAGGTGTTACATGGAAAGAAAAGTGAAAAGAGCGGTAGATTCCTGATTGTTATGTCATTACGACAAATGAAAATGCCTTGGACTTTTCTGAAAATGAAATGAAAGGAAAAAATGAAGGATCGAGAGAATGTAACCACCAGTAGTCCAAGTTCAGGGTTTGTTAGTGCCTGGGAATGAAGTCAGCCCGAACCCTATCACTTGAACCCCATGCTGATGAGTCGAGTGAACTGTATTTCATTTTTTGGAAACCTGCTCCGGTAGTTGAATATCAAGCACTGTAATGAACGCTATGCTTAGACTTCCAGTGAACCCGATTTTGAAACTGTTTCAACTGTGAACATGGTGTTGAGTGGATTCTTCTTATAATGGTGCGTGCGTGATCGATCGTGTCAATGTAAATTGGCCTGGGAAAATGGCCATGTCAGTCACGAGATCCATCAAACATTCCCTTTTCACAAAATGTCGGAACGGGATGGGATTATGCAATCCGAAACGATCGAATATGTCGAGCTCCTCCCCACGGGAACTTATACGGTCCGAACAGTTCCTTCGCTACAGCTCGTCGGCCGAAATCTTGTTGAAGAGGCCTCTTTTGACCCGAAAGGTGTCTATGGTCAACCTATGGGAGTACCCTTGAGCCCCAACACATCGTTCACGTTGCACCATGCTGGTGGGGATAGTTACTATATCACAGTTGGCAGAGACCGGGGGCGTGTTGTTGCTATTGAAGGAAGAGTTGCTGCGGTGTTGAACAGCGAGCAGGACGTATGGGGTCTGCAGGAGGTGGATTTATACGACGAGTTGCCCATGAATCAACGGTGGGCTGTACGGAGACAGCCACAACATGGAGATGATGTGTATACGTATGTCTGTTTCTGACGCTGTGGTAACGCATTGACTGGTTGTACGGACAGAATTGAGTCGGAAGATGGATATTGGGGATGGGTTATGCCGACTGAACATCCGCAGTACACTCGGGTTGCGGTGAGACAGCTGAGCTCGACATTGACGATGCCACCGATGTTTCCGCCGACGATGCTTTGGTTGATTGAGAGAATAAAATAAATTTAGAATGAACAACAAGTCACGAGACTAGACGACTTATGTTTTTCGATTGTGATATGTTGATTATATGTTGATGTTGTAGAAATGTCTGTTGCTGAACCATCGAATACGTCTTCAGGCACGCATCCAGAAGTCTCACTGGGCTCTCTTGCTTCTGGCTTTTCTACTCCTGCGCGACACCTCAGAATTCCTTCTACCTCTTCCCGCACCACCGCCCAATCCTCTGTACCCATAGCCACACCCTCTCCACCAGGCTCTTCCTCCGCTCTTACCTCAAGGCGGAAGACGGGACTACCTTCCAAGCTGGGCGTCTCGTCTACAGATGGTGACGACGACGATGGCGGCGACTTGCTGGATACGCCCGCAGCGGACAAGAAGAGAGATGTTCAGACCCCGAGGAAAGGCGCCGTGCGACCTACGGCTACCACAAACAAGGGCGTGACACTGACTCTCCGGGATCAAGAAAAGGTACCGCCACTCTCAACTCATAGAATCCCAAATTCAATCTTCTCCTAGCACATCGACAACCTCAAGAAAGAAAACTTCAATGTCAAACTCCGCGTCCATTTCCTCGAAGAACGTCTCGCACAGCTTGCACCTGATCAGATTGATGCTGCTCTCAAACAAAATATCAATCTCAAGATCGAGGTCCAGCAGCGTAATATGGAACTCAAAAAGTTCAAAAAGCTCGTCTCGCAGCTTGAGAAAGACCTCGAATCTCAACAAGAGCACAACCGTGCCTCTTCTCGTCTTCAACATCACGAACGTGAAGAACGCGAGCGCGAACTTGAAGAAAGGTTAGAAGAACGTGAAAGAGAAATCCACGAATTACGGAGACAGAGAGCCCATCAAGGCGAAGAAAGCGAAGATATTGTACGAGAGCTCGAGGCACACAACGCCCAACTGGAAGAAGAGATTGAAAATATGCGAGAGTTGTTGCAAGACAACATGGATGAAATAGAACGACTCAAAGATCTCATCGAACGCAATTCATCCTCCTTCCCCTCTGATCAGCACTCTACCCGTTCACATCTCCAACGTATACACGATCTCCAAGACGAAAACGCCGACCTCCGACATCGTCTCCAAGACCACATTGCCCTTCTATCTGATAAAAACGACGAGCGTGAAGATCTACTCGATGCTGTCGAATCCTTAAAACTAGAAATAGAGGAACTTCATTCTAAACGTGCTGGAGAAAACGAAGAGCGCAGTGAATCTCGTGCGTTGATACTCGAGGAAAGAGAAGGGAGGGAACAAGTCGAGGATGATCTCAACAACATGAAGGACAGGGTTGCAGCATTGTTGATCGAGATACAGCAGAAGGAAGACGAGTGTGAGCAAAAAAATGCCGAGATTGACGAGTTGGTTGCCGAACATAAGAGAATCGTTGAAGTTGTAGAGGATGAGTGGAGAGGAGAGGTTGACGAAGTCAGGATGCAGGTGGAAGAGTTGAAAGATGTAAGTCTTCACCTTCTCTCTTTTCGCCCTTGCTCATTTTTTAGGTTTTGTCTGAACGAGAAACGGAACTGCGGGATATCAAGCTCTCCCTGGATGAGCACGAAGCGCGACAACACGAACTTCGCCTCGAATTTGAATCTGCCCTTACCGATCTCGAACTTCAAGCCGAGACCAAGGATGCTCAGATTGAAGCTATGAGAACTACAATTGACAAGTTGGGAAAAGAGATCTACGCTCTTGAGGATGAGAATGATAAAATCAAAGAAGAGGCACAGAGACTGAGGGAGGATGAAGGTGCGGAGAGGGAGAGGTTAGAAGCGTTGAATAGTGCATTCAAAGAGGTAAGTTTGTTCCCTCTGTGATTCATCAACTTGATAAATCCTTTTTCAGAAACTCAGTCAAGTTCGCGCTGAACTCCAGGAAACAACGAATGTTTATGAACAATGCCATCACGAACTTCACAATCATCAACTTCGACATGAGGCCCTTTCTCGTCAGCACTCTGATCTCCAGTCTGAGTTTGAGCGTACACTCAAATCCCATACTCGTGCGATTGAAGATTTAATCAGTAAACATGAAGACGAGCTACGAAAATCTCATCGGTCGCTTGAAGCTAAAGATTCTGCGCTTCAATCGACTTTATCTGATTTGACGAGCGTACAAACGTTGTTGGAACAACGTCAGCGCGATTTAGCCGAGGTTCAGAAAGCATTGGAAGGGTTAGAAAAAGAGAGTAAGAGAAGAGGGGAAGTTGACACTTCCACGAGGTTTAGTCTTCAGCTTGAAATGGATCGACTGAAACGAGACATTGAAAGACTCGAAGATGAACTTTCACGCGCTCGTACCGAATTGACTGGTCGGGAATCGAAGATTCAGGAAAAAGACGATCTTGTCGATACACTTCATTCACAAATTCGGGAATTGTCAACGCAGTTATCACAACAAACACAAGCAAGGTTGAATATTTCTGAGAAATTGGACAGTGTACAGGGAGAGTTGAAGAAGAGGGAAGCGGAATGTGAAGGGTTAAAGGGGAGAGTGGATGAGCTGGAAGTGAGGACTGGAAAGGATCAAAAGAGCTTGCAGAATCAGGAGGGGATGTATAGAGATCAATTGACGGAGAGGAACACGTTGTTGCTGACCATTTACCAGTACTTGGATAAGATTTTGGGCGTGGATAAGACTCCCGTAAGTTTTTTACTTCATTTTTTTTTGGTGCTTAGTTCATCGGGTATACTAGAAGAAAAGTGGTTCAGGGGAGACGAAGCCTTTCACCAATTTTAGCGTCTTCCACGATAATCTTATCACGCGCCTCAAAGCACTTTCACAAATTCAACTCGATTTCGATAAGAAATGTAAAGAGGCGGAAACGAGATATGTGGACAAGTTGAATGAAATCCGGAAGCAGCTTGATACGAGATGGAAGCAGATTGATAAATTTGAGAGTAGTGTTAAAAGTTATGGAGACACGAAGAGTCAGTGGAGGAGGAAGTTTGCGACAAAGGAAGGAGAATTAGAAGCTCTAAAGGTTCTTTTTTGCGCTTCTGTTTTGTTTTTGAAGTCTGATTTTTTTTTGTTTGAAAAATCAGAACACAAATCAGGATCTTCAATCTCAATTAACGTCTCTCAAGCGATTTACGAATTCTTCGGATATGTCGACGTCCAGTGAACTTCGGTCTCTTACTACCCGTGCGACCAATGCTGAGCGTAGATTGAACAATGCACAGAATCAGTTGTTGGCGACGGAGGAGAAGATGGCTGCGATGAATCAGAAGACGGCACAAGCGGATGCGAAATGGGATGCAAGAGTGAAGGAGTATGAGGCGAGGTTGAAAGCGGCGGAAGAGAGAGTGAAGAGGGAGAGACAGGGGAGTAAAGAAAGGGTTGCGGAATTGGAAGCGAATGTCAAGTGAGTTGGTTTGTTTGGAGTAATGGGAATTACTTACAATTCCTTTTTTCATATAGGAACCTACAAGCGCAGCTTGAGAGAGCGCAAAAGCGGAACCAACAGCTGAATGATTTAGTTGACTTGAAAAAAGCACTCGTATCATAAAATTTTTTCTCTTCCCTCCCGCTCAACACTCGGTTTTGACATTGTATTTCGTTCTATATAGGACCTCGTTTTAATCTGATTACTTACGCTGTCATACCCGATCCCCCGTATTTTACTTTCTTTCTAGTGGTTTTGAAGTTTTTTTTTTTACTGTTTGACTGTATTAGTAGCTCCACAAAATTGACTT
>Ga0153937_1000719_pt1 | contig 12260 bp, 15 predicted proteins | sample TSNY021MetaG_FD_104680 | JGI IMG/M metagenome (GOLD analysis project Ga0153937, IMG submission 104680) | Attine ant fungus gardens microbial communities from New York, USA - TSNY021 MetaG | ecosystem: Host-associated > Fungi > Mycelium > Unclassified | place: USA: New York, Robert Murphy County... | reverse complement strand
TCATTCCTTGCTTTAATGGAGATAGATAATGTACATATCCCTCATTATTTGCTTTTACTTCATATAAATTGTCTTGTGATTGATATACTGCCATTTGACTTTCTATTTCGACAATAGAAGTTTCAATTGTAGTCTTTGATGTACCTGCTTCACTAATCAATTGTAATTTTGTTTGATAAGCCTGCGATGAACTACTAGATCCATATTGTTTTATCTCTTCTTCTAACGTCTCTATTTCAGATTTCTTACTTTCAATATCCGATTTTTTAGTTTCTACATCTGTCTCTTTCTGTGTTAATTGATTCGTTAGATCTAGATCTTCCTCTTCCAACTCCGCTATTTGATTTTTTAATTCTAGTATTTCAGTATTTAGCTGTGTTATCTCACTTTCTAGAGTAGCTATTCCATTCTCTAGGGTTTGTTTCTTGCTTTTTTTCTTTTCAACAGTTTCTTGTTGTGAAGTTGCATCATCCTTCTCACTTTTTAAGACTGATAAATAGTATTCTATCTTTGCATAATATCCTTGTTCAATTCCTTCATTACTCATAGAATTATAATTGCTATTTAAACCATTGATATATTTATTGATTACTTCTATTTTCGCTTGTTCATTTTCTAACTGGCTTAATAATGCTTGATATTGTGTTCCTTCGCTTCCACTTGATATCGTGAATAAAACATCGCCTTTTTTGACATAACTTCCCTCTACACATAATAATTCTATTAATACTCCATCAGACAAAGCACCTACATATGTATTGTCAGAGGTAGTGATTGTCCCTTGGGCTTTTACAATATATATTTTTGGTAAGATTGAACTAATATAAAAGGTTATAGTCACTATAAATAAAGTAAATACAATAAATATACTTAAAAACATAGGTGGTTTTTTATCAAAAAATATTCTAGAATCTTTTAATTCTGATTTTTGGTATAATTTCATAACATTACCACTGGTTTAAATAAATCCATAACCACATAATCGTCTGTTTCTTGAATACATATCGTATACACTACTCCACTACTTTCTAAATCATTTTCATAAAAATGCAGATCTAATTTTGAATGAGCATAATTTATTTCATCTGGTCTTCCTTCAAAACGAATATAGGCACAATGTCTACACTCATGTCTATCTTCTATAACAAATTCATTTTTATATTGTTTATAATCATGTGCTTGTATCATCAAATCGTAATCTGCTGTCATATTACCATCTTCCGTAATATTGATACCACAAAATTTAATGACTAAAGGACCAAATGTTTGAACCTTTAATAACGCAAGCTTATTCCCAAATTTTTGAATCTCATTATCAATAGCTTCCATATCAATACTTCTTACTTCTTTTTTTAATACATTTTTAAGTACTAATTTCTTATTTTCCAATACTTCTAACTTAGCCATAACTTACCTCCTCATCTACTGTATTCTTATTTTTTGTTTCACTATTATCAACATTGATATTAATATTTTGTAGTGCAATCATCTTGGCATATCTACCATTTAACGCCATTAACTCAACATGACTACCTTGCTCTGTAATTTTCCCATTCTCTATAAAACAGATCATGTCACAATTAATAATCGTTGATAATCTATGAGCAATAATTAATGAGGTAGTATTTTCAATTTTATTGAAAATTAAATCATGTAATTTCTTTTCACTAAACGAATCTAGATTACTAGTAGCCTCATCAAAAATAAAGATTTGTGTTTTTGATAATAATGCTCTTGCAATAGCTAAACGTTGTTTTTCTCCACCGGATAAATTACTACCCCCTTCTTCAATAAACGCACCATAACGATTGGGCATTTTATTAATGAAAGCATCTGCTCCGACGATTCGACAAACACTTAACATCTCTTCATATTTGGCATTTGGATTTCCTACTTTTAAATTATCAATGATAGTACCAGTAAATAGTTCAATATTTTGTGGTATATAGGCGATATTTTGACGTAAATATTCTTGATCAATATCATTGACATCATATCCTGAAATACTAACTTTACCTTCTTGATTAGCGATAAACTTCAATAATAATTTCGCTAATGTGCTTTTCCCTGCACCACTTTCTCCTACGAATGCAACTTTGCTGCCTTGTGGTATTGTTAAGTTGAAATCTTTGATCACAGCTGGTCTAGATCCATATCCAAATGTCACATTGTTGAATTCAATATCTCCATTTAATGGAATGTCTTTGATTCTATTTTCACTACCTTCAGATTCTCTGTCTAATGACATAATTTCTGTTAATCTAGACATCGCAATATTTGCTTCTTGAAAGGTAATCTGTAATCCCACTAAGTTTTGTACTGGCTCTGTGAAATATTGACTTAGCGTTTGAAAAACTAATAAATCCCCAATACTCATTTTTCCATCAATAATAAATAAAGCTCCTACTCCCATAAAAATAAGATTACCAAGGGTTCCTACAAAATTAGAAATAACACCTTGTACATTTTTTAAGGTACCTTCTTTATATCCTAGTTTTAAGACAGAAACAAAACGATTTTCTAGTTTATTCATTTGTTGCTTTTCATCATTTTGAGATTTAATCGTTTCTATATTTTGAATGGACTCAATCAGGTGACTATTCATAAAGGCTCCTGCTTCCATTTGTTCATAATTAATTTTCTTATATGGTTTCTTAAATATATAGATTAGAATTATATTTACAATAATCATAATGATTAAGATAAGAAATAACGTAGAATTTAAATTAAATAATATAATTCCTGTAATACTAGCTAATAAGATATCTAAAATAAGAGAAATAGAAACAGAAGTAAATATATCTTTAATTGTCATTGCATCTTGAAACCTAGTAATGATGTCTCCTACTTTCCTAGAAGCAAAAAATTCATAGGGTAAGTTCAAAATGTGATCATAATATCCAAGTAATAAAGGAATATCCACTTTTCTAGATAAAAACAGAATGACTTGTTCTCTAAAGGAAGATAAAACACTTTGTACTACTGAAACAAATCCATAGACAATTAAGAAAAAATACAAACTATTCTTTAATTGATATGGAATAATTTCATCCATTAATACTTTTGAAAATGTACTAGATAGTATTCCGATTACACTTAACAATAAACTAGCTAATATAATCGTTGCTAGTAACTTCTTTTGTGGAAGTATTAAAGAACAGAATAAATCAAACATTCCCTTATCTTTATATTTGATTCTTTCAAATTCAGCAGTTGGAACCATTAGAACCAATACACCAGTAAACAATTCTCCAAATTCTTCTTTAGACATTTTCAAATTACCTTTTGCAGGATCAGCAATTTCTAAAGTTCCCTTTTTTAATTTATGAATAACAACAAAATGATGCAATCCTTCTTTGGTGTGAATTTGAGCAATCGCTGGAAACGTTATATCTTCAGTAACATCCTCAATCTCTACGCGAATCGCTTTTGTATTAAAGTTTAATTTCTCTAAACCAAGAACAATTCCTTTCACACTTGTCCCATATAAATCTGTTCCTATGATTTCTCGAATCTTCATAATCGACATTTCTTGTTTATACGTTAAAAGAATTGTTGATATCGCTGCTGCTCCACAATCAGAGGCATCATGTTGCATGGTAAATGCTCTCTTAAAAAACACTTCTATTACCTCCATCTCTTTGTTACTATTTAATACATAAACTTTGCTATAGTTATAACATATAAATCTCCTATATCACAAAAAACGACATTAACGGTTTAAAAAATGCATTTAACGGTTATAATGCTCTATTGTTTGCAAAATTTCCCATGAGTTTTAAAGAGAAAAGAAGAACTAGTTTCCTTCATACTGTTGCCGATCAAATGATTAAAGATAATCTATTTAACATGAAAGAAAACAGCACAATTTTTTGTGCTGCCTTTTTATAGTATTAAAATATTGCTCAATTTAAATTATGAATAATTAATACTATTACCTTAATAAACCTACGTAAACAATAAAGTAATTTATTTTAGAACAATTGTCATTGACCTAAGGCATAAACAACCGTACAAGCCGTCCCAACTGTTACTAATTTAACCCAAAGTGAAGTTCTATGTAACTATATGTTAATCTCATAGTCATTTCAATAATGAGCTCCTCTTTTGACAGAATTATTTCTTTCTTATTTTTCTCATGTAAAAACCACAGTAAGACATTAGAATGTGTAGCAATAGAAATATTGGATTAAGTTTATATCCTCTAGCTATAGATAAATAACATATAATGAGTATTATTGCACAGATTATGTATATTACAAATAAAACATCTTCATTTTTCATGTTGCTACTCCTTTTTAAATATTAGGTACCCAGTTAAAAGTAACTCAATAACAAATACAATTGTTATTGGAATATCCAGGTAAAAAACTTTTGTAAAAGGCCAATTAATGTATCCACTGTAAATAAAACTAGCAATTCCAAAATAAATATAGGGATAACGCTTCTCAAAATACTTTCTTTTTTCAACTTCTGTCTTATTTATTAGTTTTTTTGTTTTTAAACTCCAATCATAATATATAAGTAACAATAATAATGTTACTATCGTTCTCATTGTAAGCTTATAAGGTGCAATGAAATCAAATTTATTGAATAGTAAACTTATAAAGTGCCCATACAACAATATAATGTACACATTTAATATTTTAGCTTTATACATATTATACCCCTTTCAATTAGTACTTATATCCTTTGTTTAAATGCAAAATACATCGATGGTTTGTATAAAAGACTCAGTTTTTTTTAGAATAAATATATGTACCCAGCCCTATCACAAAAAGAAATATAGCAATTATAATTTCTATTGTTTTAGTATCTTCTAAAATTACATTCGACAAAATGAAAAGTGTTCCACTTAGTAAGACTAATATTGCAAATAAAACAACTAAATGGTTATCTTTTTTCATATAACTTTTCTCCTACAAACTCTATATGATCTAATCTTTTCACTTCTTATGGTATCCTTTCATAATTTATATGTTATTTCTGATATAATCTGTAAAAATGAATTTACTCACTGTCGTACAATATCTACCACCTTTAATCAATCGCCTAAATACTGAATTTGAGTAAAGAAGATAAAGACATGCATAAATCACTATTAAATATAGATATTTATATTTGGCTTAGTCATATTTAATCCACTATTGAGTAATAGATAAGAAAGAAAATTAAAATAGCTTTCTTTATTTTTTTATAAATACATATCCTAAATAAATTAATAAACTAGCTTCAATAATATATATAAATATTGCGGGTATTTGAATAACCTTCTGAGTTAAAATAGGAAAGTTTGAAAACATAATATACAAACTAAATGTACAAATTATTAAATATGGAGTTATACTCTTATTCTCAAAATTCTTCATTTTCAAGAAAAACTCTAAAAATAAGAAACAGACAATTGTAGTAATTATAAACTTTAATGTTAAATCGTAAGGATGTATTATCTCAAATTTGACATCAATTAATTGTCTTAAGTGATCAAAAAACAGAAGTATATAAATTATTAAAATTCTAAGTTTATTATTCATTAAAATCCCACTTGGTATATTTTGAACGACTTATCAAATAGTCATTGCAATACACTTTTCCCTCCCTAATATTTATCTATCTTTTTTATCTTCTCTACTTAGTTCTATCCAAAGTAGAAAACGATATATAAGTTTACCCATAATTATAGTAATAATATTAAAAATAATACCAGAACCTACTCCTAGATTTGGATACTTTATATCAAAAAATATATCGTACAAAATAAAGACAGTAAAGATTATTATCCCAACAAGAGCTAATCGAGATCTAACTAAATATTCGATTTTTTCTTTGTTTAATGTTTTTTTATACATTTTTTTATAAAGTGTATACATATTAAAAAATAAACATAGAAATAACAATTCTAAGAATAAGAGAAAATTTTCCACTAACACACCCCTCCTTTCTTTTATCCAATACATCTCTAAAAAAATCTTTATATATCAATCTATCCCATCTTTACGTGAAAGACGGGTGATTATGTTATTTGTGGGCGAATTCAAGAAATTATATAGCCATTTCGTGGTCATTATTGCTTTTCGATATTTCGTTTTTAAAAAATTATAGTTTGTAAAATTCTGTGATGAATTTGCCCCACTCTGATACATCGTTTGAGAGTGGAGCATAATCATATTTATCATTTATTCTCTCCGCAAAGGAATATAACTCATCGTCCATAGTTAAATGATTTTCAATGTAGTCGTGCACATCAAACTGGGTATCAACACATATCCGAGTGCTGATAAAAATTCGGCTGATGTGATTTCACCGTTTCCGGCTTTTGTAAAGAATTTTTCCACCCTAAATGCTTTTGTAATCCACTCATGCTCCGTTTGTGGGAGATGATTATATGTATACGAAATATGGCTTGCTTTGCTCTCTTAGATAATCACTCCGTACAACATATCAAATACGATTGTTTTCACAGAAATTTCACTCCTTGTTTATATAGACATCAATCGCTTGTCTGAAATACTCTCCACATTTTTTTAATTCAGACATTACGGCGTCTTTGCCATATTCGTTGGTATGCCAATCTGTTCTCCCTCTGTCCTCTACATCAGCAGGGCAAACCAATAATTCGACTTTAGGATAAGCCAATTGATAAGTCATCAAACACCGTCTTGAATGAAATGACTTACAGCAGATAATACCTTTTTTAATTACAAGCCCTGCAGAGTCAGTAACCTTTCGGGAGTTAAAGGCATTGCCGTATGTTCCACCCTCGCAACTTTCATTTTCTTTAAGTATAACAGCTTCATCGACACCATTTTTTATCAGCACATACTTTAAAAAATCCCACTCAGTTTCAAAGTTGCCGGAGTACAGTTCCTTTTTTGTTTTTGTACCAGGGAATGAACCTCGATTCACGTTATACTTACCGGACGGAATAATATAAGCGGCAAATCCTTGTTTCCATATTTCAGCCGCTCTCTCAGCGATTTCTGGATTAGAGCCGCCGGGGATAAAAATGATGTCCGCTTTTTTAGGCACATCCTCAATAAAAATATAGTTAGTTATATCAGTAATAATTCTCATATTGTGAAATACTCCTTTGTTTTTATTTTGATTGTCCAAGATGCGGATTCCTGTTGTATAGCAAAAAGCAACAATATACTAATTTCCTCGTCTATACAGTATTTGATTTTACACTTTAGACTCTATTTAGATTTATTTTCAAGACTCTAAATTATGAAAACAGCATTATTTTACTTTTTTTTCTTTTCTTTGTTATATTGAAACAAATTGTAAAATCTAAATCCTAAAAAAGGTATATACAACAATATATACAGGTTAGATTTCAAATACCCATTTAAACTTAAAATTTGACATGTTATCAATAATCCAATAATTAAAAAGTCTAAAAAAATCAATATTTTCTTTTTTATCATTAGTATTCTCCTTATATACTTATTCCCTAATTTCTTTTCCAAGATTGCCAATTACATCAAATATAGCTACTATCAAGCTAAAAATACTGCAATCCAAATAGCGTAATAGCAATATATGCTATTTACTACATAAATTTTACTATAATTTTATCATATAAATACTCCATATTACAAAAAACGACAGCAACGGTCAAAAATTTACATCTAACGGTCATAAAACCAAATTTTTTACATTTTTTTCCTTATTAAAACTTTATTGTGAAATTTAAAACTGCTATAATAATATATATTAATGTTTGGAGGAATTACAAATGATTAGAATTGCTATAGTTGAAGATGATCATCTTTATCAAACTAAAATCACAATAATGATAGAGAAAATAATACTTGATGTTGAATCAAAAACAACCTGTTTTCATAATGCTACTGAATTCTTAAATTCCAAAAAAGATTTTGATCTTATTTTATTAGATATAGATTTACCAGACATGAATGGTATTGAAGTAGCAAAAAGATTAGAGGATGAAAATGTTGTCATTATATATATTACCCATCATAAACATTTTTCTGAGAATGCTTATGGAATTAATGTTTATAAATATATTTTAAAAAGTAAATTAGAAGAGTTATTCCCCAAAACTCTTAAGGATATCACAGATAAATTAGAAAACCGTAAATTAATTCAACTTAATACAGAAGATGGGATAATAAATTTTCATCGGAGTGAAATCGTGTATATTAAATTAGAAAATAAAAAGATTACATTATATGCAAAATATAAAATATTTATTGTAAAAGATCGCACATTTAAGAATGTGTTTGAAAAGTTACCCTCAAGTTATTTGAAAATTAATAAAGATATTATTATAAATTCTAATTATATCAAAAGTATTAAAAATGATATAGTTATGTTAGAGTATTATGATATTGAGTTACCTTATAGTCGAAGGAGTAAAAAGCAAATTGTCGATACATTTAATAGACAGGTGAATAAGTTATGATTTTAATGCTTGAGTATTTTTATTGTATACTCTATATTTTAGGTTTAACATATTTTGCTCATAAGGTACTTAACATAGACTTTAAAGAGAACCTCTCTTATAAAATTGTTATTATCTTACTTTATGCTGTAATTAGTTATTTCATTACGAATGTAAATGCAATTGATAATGATGATTTTATTATTAGAAATATTATTTCGGCAATGGCCGATTTTATATTTATCATATGTTTACTTAAGAAAGGAAAAATCACTTGGATTACCATCTCTTTTACATATTTTTGTACTTTTGGGATATCTTCAATCATTATGAGTAACATGACTGTTGTTGCTTTTAATCTACAACACATTTATTTTTACAATGATATTCTAGTACGATTAATTATTACGCTATTTATTAATTTTTTTAATATGGCTATCATTCATCAAATCATTAAACTAGTTAAAATAAAGAAAAATGATATCATGCCTAACCATTACTATATTTTAATATTTATTGTTTATGCTGTTTATACTTTCCTCATATTGATGTTAAATGAAGAATTATCGAATAGCCCCTACAACAATATTTTCTTTATTATTTGCTTATTAATTATTGTTCTATTTTTTATAATGAATACACTGATTGCTTATTCAATTGAGCTGTATAATCAAAATCAACTATTAAAAATTATTGATTTATCAAATAGAATTACTGCACAATATGTCGATGCTTTTAATGCTCAATTCCAAGAAATGCGTAAATTAAGACATGATTTTAGAAATCATATTGATATACTGAATGAACTTAGTAAAAAAAATGTGAATATTCAAAATGAATACTTGATGAATATTTCTGATAAATTAAATAGTTATTGTGGTAAAGATATTGATTCAAACAATCTATATGTCAATGCTTGTTTAAACATGAAAATGATTGATTATCCTGAAATCATTTTTGACATAACGACTGTCTTAGATGAAGATATCGGAATTGATAATGATGATTTTTGTACTTTATTCTTTAATTTACTAGATAATGCGATTGAATCAACAATGAAGACAAATGAAAGAACGATAGTGATTAAAATACTAAAAAAAGAAGGAAACCTGATTATTAATATGAAAAATCCACAACTTCATTCATCTAACTTTATTACTTCAAAAGGAAAAAATCACGGACTTGGTATGAAAATTATCAAAGGTATTATTAATAAATACAACGGTTCTATCGATTATTTAAATAATGAAGACCACATGAATGTCTACATTTTCATAGAAATAACTTCAAAAAACAACCGTTAAATTCACTTTTGCAACCGTTAAATGCAAAATATCAAATTTATCGATTTTTAATGTTATTATTAATACATGGAGGCATAAAATAATGTTAGAATCTATTTGTTATACAATTAGTTATCACTGCTATAAAAAACAACTAATTGAAGAAGATGATATTGATATTATAAGATATGGACTAGAGTTATTCCTAACCCAGCTTTTTCCATTCATAATAATTACCCTAACTGGATGTCTAATGCATCTACCATTGGAAACATTCAGTTTCCTCATTATCTTTATCTCTTTACGGCAAATACTTGGTGGGTATCATGCTAATCGATATTATAAATGTTTTACACTAACTATTTTTAATTACATATTAGTTATGATACTTGCAACGAATATATTAATATCTTCTCTAATAGGTACTAATTTACTATTAATTATAGGTATTATTAGTTACCATATTACACCACAATATAAAAAGGATAATAATTCCTTAAAGAAAAAAAGGAAAATAAGTATAGCAGTAGCCTTCATATTAATCATTATCCTATATATTGTGATGATACCTGTTAATAATATATTTGCTAACATTATTTTATTTAATGTTTTAATGATTTTTTTCTTTATGATAGTGGAGGTAATGAAAAATGAAGAAAACAAAACAAGTACTAACAGCTGTTAAAAAATTTGCAATAAAGAATTATGATAATTGCTCCCCTCACGGATTTTATCAACCACGCAAATTTAAGCTTAACAACACAAAAAAGGAAGTAACGAAATAGAAATTTAGTTCTATTGGGGTTACTCCCTTTTTTATTTTTCTATTTATTAAATAGAATATCTCCTACCATATTAATGAAATTGGTAGCACCCTTTTTTCTAATTTTAAGATAGAAAAAAAATGTACTATCTACGATTTGTTTTTCTTTTTCGACTTTCTTTATATTCCATAACGCAAAAAAAAGCTGATAATCCACCTACAATAATAAGGAAGATAGGAATTACTGTCTGAAATCTTTCTGGAATACTATCTTTAAATAGTAATGCCGTTAGTAGAAGCAATAGTATAATAAAATTAGTAATTCTATCTATAGCATTCATTTAAATAACTCTCCTTTGTTAGTTGATATTAGCATGTCTTAATACCAGCTAATATTGTTTAAGCAATATATATAATATAGCATAAAAATAGCTGTTTTTTTAAGAAAGACAGCCAATGGTCATAAAATAGCATTTATCGGTTATAATACAATATAATTGTATTAATCTTAGCCCATTCATTACTCCCATTAGTTTAATGAATACATAAGACTTTTAATCTTTAATCTTCCTAGAGATCTTACAATCACTTTCATTTATTTACAATTTTGTAATACTTATTCTCTCATTTAATGACTGAAAAAACATATGTCATAGCCGTTATTATTTACTTTATGTGTCCTACAGGATTTGCCTTACCTATGCAAATATCACCGTTATATAAAAGCGAGCAAGACGCTAGTTATACATCTGCATTTATTTCACTAAATATGATTATTACTTTGATTGTCTATGCTTGTGTTGTTCTATTTATTGTTTAAATAAGATGATTCATTTATTACATAAAAAAAGAGACAAAGTAAACATCTTTATCTCTATACAGCATTATTCTATTCTAATCCAACCCTCTTAAATAGTTCATCAACTGCTTTTAAATGATAGGTATAATCAAAACACTCATTTATTTCTTCTTTACTTAAATATTGATGAATCACATCATCCATCTCTACAATTTCTCTAAATGACTCTTTATTTTCCCAAGCATACATCGCTTTTGGTTGAACTGTATCATAAGCTTCCTCTCTTGATAATCCTTTATCAATCAATGCTAACAATACACGTTGTGAGAAAATAACACCATATGTTTTATCAATATTTTCACGCATTGTATCTTCAAATACCGTTAAGTTTTCAATAATAGTAGAGAATCTAGCTAACATATAATCTAATAATATCGTAGAATCTGGAATAATGATCCTTTCTACCGATGAATGAGAAATATCTCTTTCATGCCATAATGCCATATCTTCAAAAGCAGCAAGCATATTACCACGCAATACTCTAGATAAACCACTGATATTTTCAGAACCAATTGGATTACGTTTATGTGGCATTGCTGAAGAACCCTTTTGTCCTTTTCTAAAGAACTCTTCCACTTCTCTTACCTCTGTTCTTTGCATATGGCGTACTTGTACAGCCATTTTTTCTAATGAAGAACCAATCAATGCTAATGTCGACAGATAATAAGCAAAACGATCGCGTTGTAAAGTTTGCGTTGAAATAGGTGCTGCTTGCAAACCTAAATGCTCACAAACATAATCTTCCACAAATATAGGAATATTTGCATGAGTACCTACTGCACCTGATAATTTACCAACTTCAATATCTCTACAAGCTGCTTCAAAACGTTCTAAATTACGTTTCATCTCTTCGTACCATAAGGCTAATGTTAATCCAAAGGTTGTTGGTTCTGCATGTACTCCATGCGTTCTTCCCATCATAACCGTATGTTTATGTTCTTTCGCCTT
>Ga0153937_1000713_pt1 | contig 12296 bp, 11 predicted proteins | sample TSNY021MetaG_FD_104680 | JGI IMG/M metagenome (GOLD analysis project Ga0153937, IMG submission 104680) | Attine ant fungus gardens microbial communities from New York, USA - TSNY021 MetaG | ecosystem: Host-associated > Fungi > Mycelium > Unclassified | place: USA: New York, Robert Murphy County... | reverse complement strand
CCGCAGCGCCGTTTTTAAAGATGACGTCAAAAGAGTGGAAGGAAAATATGGACATCAACCTGCATGGTCCATTTTACTGCGCTAGAGCAGTAGCGCCTATGATGGCTGAGCAGAAGTGGGGGAGGATTATCTTTATCACTTCAGCCCAGGGCTTGAGGGGTATTCCGCTGATGTCTCACTATACCGCTGCCAAGGGTGGTATCATCGCGTTCACCCGCTGCATTGCCTCCGAGCTTGGGCCTTATAACATTACCGTCAATACTATTGCAGCCGGTCTAACGCTTACAGGGCCGGTCACCGGAGGCCTTCATTCCGATGAAGAGCTTAACTTCCTTGCCACCTTGATGCCCAATAAGCGCTTGGGCGTGGCTGAGGATTACGTGGGATACGCTGTTCTCCTGGCGTCGGACGAGGGTTCTCATATAACGGCCAATACCTTGGCTATTGATGGCGGTATGACCCAGGCCCAGGCCGTGACGGAAGGCCTGTACGAATAATAAATCGGAACGAAAATTGAAAGGAGACAAACTAATGGCTAATACTTACGATGTTGTAATTGCCGGCGCAGGTCATAACGGGCTGACCGTAGGTTGTTATCTGGCTAAGGCAGGACTCAGCGTCTGCATGATCGAGCAAAGCGATAAGGTGGGCGGAGCAGTCATTTCCAGGGAGTTGATTCCTGGCTTTATCAGTGACCCATGCTCCACCCAGCATCATATTGCTCAATTTAGTCCCACCCTCGTCAATGACGAGCTGGGCTTAAAGTCTAAATACGGATTGAAGTATATCTATCCCGAAGTTCAGGAGAGTATTATTTTCAGCGACAACACCACTTTCAATATCTATCTTGGCGTCGACGAGACTTGCCAGGAGATTGCCAAAAAGTTTTCGCAGAAAGACGCGGACGCTTACCGGCGCTTTTACAACTGGGCAAGCTTCGGCGTGGAGACTATAGTGGCAGGCTTCTTTAATCCGGCTCCAGCCTATGGTTTATACGCGTCCATGATGGACAGCAGTGAAGAAAGCCGCGAGCTTTTGCGGGCCGGCCGTATGAGCTGTTTGGATATGCTCAATGAGTGGTTCGACAGCGATAAGCTAAAGATAGGCATGCTTCGCTGGATGTCAGAGATTATGGTTAACCCTAAAACCGCGGGTACGGGCGTAACCGCTTTTACCTTTATCGGTCTGGCCCATAGGCTTCCCGGATGCGGTATGCCTGTCGGTGGTTCCGGGCGGCTAAGCGAGTGTATGGAGTCTTTCTTGAAGGACAACGGCGCTACTATCATGGTGAATAGCAAGGTCAAGGAGTTTATCGTCCAGGGTGACGGGTGCAAGGGTGTCAGACTGGAAAGCGGCGAAGAGATCATGGCGAAAAAGATGTGTGTGGCCGACCTTCACATTAAACAGGTCTTCCCTAACATGGTTTCCGGTGCAGACCTGCCGGTCGGCTTTAGCAATAAGGTGCAGCGGCTGCGTCACGCTTCCTACATGGCCTTCCAGCAGAGCGTGGCTCTCAAGGAGGCTCCTAAATACACCTGTGATGATCCCGCTCCAAATCAGGCGTTCTTTGTTGAATTTGCTCCCGACAATATGCTGGACTTCTGCCGTCTTTTCGATAATCTGGAATATGGAATTCCCGGTATTGCCCCTCTTGTTTCTGTTCCAACCCTTTTTGACAGCACCCGGGCGCCGGAGGGCAAGCATATCATGTATCTCTATGAATATGCCCCCTACAATTTAAAAGACGGAGGTCCCGGACGTTGGGACGAGATCAAGGAGCAATTTGCCGACGAGATTTATGACTACGTAAGTAAATATTGCACCAATATGTCCCGCGAAAACATCATTGGCAGATGGATCATGTCCCCCACGGATTTGGAAAGGATCAACCCTGCTATGATAAACGGCGATATTGGACATATCGGCAGCTATGCGGAGCAAATGATGGGCGACCGTCCGTTGCCTTACTACAACTATAAGACTCCTGTAGATAATTTAATGATGTGCGGCCCAAGCACACATCCCGGCTGCGGTGTCACTTGCGGCGGCAGAGCCGCGGCAACGGCCATACTGGAAGAAATGGGAAAAGACATCTCAGATATCGTTTGAGAACATAGCGGTTGTAAGAGGGAGGGGCGGCTGCATGGCAGCCCCTCTTAGGAATTGTCGGAAAATAAGTTGGACAAATTTTCGAAAATGTCCAAGTTATTTTCCGACAGTTCCTTACTTTCTAAGGAGGTAGCGGGCATGAAAATGTATTCTAAAGACAATCAATGTATGGTGGATGTAAGGAAGCTGGAGAAAAAGGGCGACGACCTTGTGATGAACTGCAAGCTAATGGGCGCTTACTCCATGCCGATCTATCTTAGGCCAGACGAACTGCGGGCGGCCCTTAAGCTGTTGTCCTGGGATGTCTTAAGCTATATGCCCCAGATGCTGGTCCGCGGCACAGAGGCGGAAGAAGCGGTGAATGATATTATTAATAACCTTGGAGACACGGTGATTGATTACATTGGAAGAGCCTTTGGCACCGAGGTTGAGGAACAGGCGCGCAAGATTGGTAAAATTATGTCGGATACGACAGTTGACGCTCTTAAACTGGTTATTGAGCAAATCGCGTCGGAAGATTAACGTACTTAACGTATTTAACGGAGGCTTGGTAAATCAAGATGCGGAGAGCGATATATTTTGAATGCGTTAATTGAAAAAGTAAACGATTATATCAGCATATTCTCCGACCACCAGTTTAGGGATACAAAGGTTGGAGAGGTGTTGGACGATGTGGCGGCAACGCGCGGAAAGATGCTTCGTCCACGGGTTTTGCTTCTGGCTGGAGCCTATGGGCCCAGGTTTGAGACCGCTAAGGAACGCCTGCTCAAGCTGGCCGCGATGGTTGAGCTTACGCACATGGCCTCACTGATCCACGACGACATCGTGGATGACGCGCCGTTTCGGAGGAGCAAGCCCACGCTTCAAATGAAATACGGCAAGGATCAGGCTGTATATGCGGGTGACTTTCTGATGAGCCATGTCAGCTATTTCGCTTTGAAAGAGAAAATGATTCGGTCAGGTCTTGTTCTGGCTAAAACGGTAGAGGAGATGTGCGCGGGTGAGATCGGGCAAGCTGAATGCCGTTACCGTGAAAATATTACAGAGCAGGAATATATGCGGAACATCCACGGAAAAACAGCGGCGCTGTTTATGGCGGCCTGCCGGATCGGCGCGACGGAAAGCGGATGCACGAAGGCGGTCATCCATAAGCTGGAGCAGTTTGGCGAGTATCTGGGAATCATGTTTCAACTAAGGGACGACCTGCTGGATTTTACCTCAGATGTACAGTCCATAGGCAAGGAGGCCCATAAGGATTTTCGGGATGGTATTTATACTATGCCGGTTATCTGCGCTCTGCGCCATCCCAGGGGGCCAAAAGAATTGCTTCCGGTCATGCGCTCCAATGCGGCAGAGGCGCTCACAGATGAGCAGATACTGAAAATGAGACGTCTTGTTGCCGAGCTTGACGGTGTTAAGGCGACCAGACAGGAAATCAGGATATATCAAAAGCGGGCGGAGGATATTATTCTAAAATCACTTCCGCGCGGTGAGAACTCCTCGCTCCTGCTGGAAATGCTTCATGATTTGAGATTTTAGAATAATGAATGGAGGACATGCGCATGGGCGAAGAAAAATATGATGTAATCATTGTTGGCGGCGGCTTGGCCGGCCTGACGGCTGCTTACGTGCTGGCAAGCGCCGGCCTTGAGGTTATTATCATTGAACGCGGCGGTTATTGCGGAGCCAAGAACATGACTGGCGGCCGCTTGTACGGTCACAGTATGGAGAAGGTCATTCCGGGTTTCGCGAAGGACGCTCCCATTGAGCGCGTAATCACCAAGGAACGGCTTGCCTTGCTGACGGCTGACGGAGCCTTAACCATCGACTATGCTTCTGATAAACTGAACGCGGCTCCCTCTTACTCTGTCATCCGGGCCCGTTTTGACCAATGGCTGGCCGAAAAGGCGGAAGCGGCCGGCGCTATGGTCGTTACAGGTATATATGTTGACGATTTGGTGGTGAATGAGGGAAAGGTTTGCGGAATAGTCGCTGATGGGGAGGAAATGTACTCAGACCTGGTTCTTCTGGCTGATGGCGTCAACTCTCTGCTTGGTCAGAAGCTTGGATTAAAGCCCGAGTTGACTTCTAGTCAGGTGGCGGTGGGCGTGAAAGAGGTGATCGCCCTGGACGAGAAGGTCATCAACGAACGCTTCGGCGTGGACGGCGATAAAGGCGTCGCCATGATGACACTTGGTCATATTACCGGAGGCAGCGTTGGAGGAGGATTTCTGTACACAAACAAGGATTCCGTTTCCATCGGTGTTGTGGCTACGGTAAGTGATATCGGTTATTCCGAGGTTTCTGTCCCTGATATGGTGGACCGTTTCAAAGAGCACCCTGCAATCAAGCCTTTGCTTGCCGGCGGTACCCCCGTTGAGTATTCCGCTCATCTTGTACCCGAGGGCGGTTATGACATGATTCCTGATTTGTACGGCGACGGCGTCCTGTTGGCCGGTGACGCGGCCGGTTTTGTCATCAATCTGGGTTACACGGTGCGAGGTATGGATTTTGCTGTTGAATCCGGCCGTTTAGCAGCGGAGACCATCTTGAAGGCCAAGGGAACAGGTGATTTTTCGGCCGAGACTCTCTCCTCCTACAAGGGGGCGTTGGAGAATAGCTTCATTTTTAAGGAGATGATGAAATACAGGAATCTACCGGCGATTATGGAATCCAGCCACAGCCTGTACGAGGATTATCCGCCCATACTGGACGATTTTATGTCTAGCCTATACGTGGTTGACGGCAGCAATCCTACCGGTATCATCAACAAGCTCACGAAAGCTGTCAAGCCGGTTGGTCTTGTTAATCTAGCCAATTATGGCGTGAAAATGATGGGGGCGATGTAAATGGCAAAAATGTCTATTGATGATAAGCTAGGTCTGAATAAGTTTAACATTGACGAATCCAAGAGCCATATTGAGATTGACGAGGATTTTACTGACGAAGCGGAAATCAACAAGCTGCTGCTGGGCTGCCCCGCCCATCTCTACGAGCTCACACCCGAGGGCAAGCTTACCTTCAACTATGAAGGCTGCTTGGAGTGCGGCACTTGCCGTGTTTTGAGCAGCGGGAAGGTGGTTAAGAGCTGGAGCTATCCTGAGAGCGGCTTTGGCATAGAGTACCGCAGGAGCTGATATCGGCATGCGGGAAACACACGATGTGGGGGCGCTATGAAAACTATTCGGTTATGGACTAAAAACGCGCGAGCCGTCGCATTGTATCAAAGCGTATTCCCGGCAATCGCAGCGGTCTTTCTGTCAGCCGCTCAAAAACGGTTTTCTTTCCTGTTTTCCTACCTTGCGATCATTGGAGTTTTGCTTGCTCACTTAAGCTTAAATCTATTTGACGATTGGTTTGACTACCGCCGTCAGAATTTTCCTAGAGCGGGAAAATGTGAATATTTAAAATCGGGGCAGGCGACAACCGGCCAACTGTTGATGGTTGCGTTAATGTTAGGGGGAATTGCCGGTATCTGCGGAGCTGTCATACTATTCTACAGAGGGCTGTCTGTTTTTTGGATCGCTCTTGCCGCTGCAATTCTCGGTATCTTTTATTCGGCGCCGCCACTTCGGTTAAGCTACCACGGTATGGGTGAGCTGACTGTCGGAATCGTATTTGGGCCCTTGCTTGCCGCCGGCGTGAGCATTGCTTGCAGCGGTGCAATACGTCCCGGTGTGGTTTTGCAGGGAATAATGACGGGTCTGCTTACCTGCAATATCCTATACACACATTCCATTATGGATGAAGGCAGCGACCGGGCCGCGGGAAAAATTACCCTTTCGGCAATTCTAAAATCCAAGAATTCCAAGCTGACCTGTTCCGTCATGTTTGGTTTTGTGCCTTATCTTCTGACAATCTTTGGAATTCTTACGGGCAGGTTGCCAATATTTTATTTTTTAGTGTTTCTTTGTCTGCCCTGGAGCATCGAACTATCATGTTCCTTAGCGGCCTGGCTAAATGATCCGTCATCTCCCGTAAAGAATTCAAAATGGTACGGCCCCATGGGCAGACGGGCAAATGTCCTATCTCCCGAGCTTGACCGGTTTTTGTTCCGCTGGCTTCTTGCGAGGAATATAGTCGGCTTGTTTTCTTTGTTGTGCATTACGGCTTCTATATGCAATATTAACCGCTAGGGGGATTGCGGGTCAAGCCCGCAATGACGGTTGGGTGGATTGCGGGTCGAGCCCGCAATGACGGTTGGGGGGATTGGAGAATCCATGAATATTCTTTATCTGCCTATATGGTTCTTTCGAGCTAAGCTGCTTGGCAAAAGAGCGCCGCTCCAAACGGTACTGTCGATTACGGATTATTGCAGTCTTAAGTGCCGGCACTGCGCTCCCGCCACTCATTCCTGTACAAGGATGAAGCCATTTCAGCAAATACAGGACGAGCTGCGGTACGCGTATGATTTAGGCTCCCGTTTTCTGGATCTGGAGGGCGGTGAGCCGGTTCTCTGGCGGGACGGCAATCTGGCGCTTAACGATATAATAAGGCTCGCGAAAAACATTGGCTTCGCGACGGTAACGGTCACAACGAATGCCCAACAGCCGTTCTCCGGCGTCGAAGCGGATTCTATATGGGTGAGTCTGGATGGGATAGGACGTTATCACGACGCCATTCGCGGTGAAGGCGCGTTTGCCAGGCTCAAAGCGAACACGGCGGACTGCGGGCATCCTTCCCTTAGCGCGAACATGGTGATCAATCCGGTCAACAGGGAATCTGTGGGGGAAACGGCTGCCTGGGTTAGAGACAACCCGGCTTTCCGTTCAATCTCCTTTAATTTCCATACGCCCTGGCCGGATGCCGAGGATATGACGCTGCCGCCAAATGAGCGGGTCAAGGTCATTGACGAGATCCTTGAGCTTAAAAAGCGGGGACATCCCATCATGAACAGTTATTCCGGCCTTAAGCTGATGCGGCGGTCCGGCTTTAAAAAATATTGTTGGGTAACAAATTTTATTCTTACCGACGGCTCGCGTCATGCCTCCTGCCCCGGCGCTGAAATCGGCCTCTGTAGCCGATGCGGGTTTTGTATGGCCTCTGAAATGAGCGCAGTCATGTCCCTTCGTCCCGACACGGTCCTTTCCGGGCTTAGTCTTCGGATGGGTATCCGCGTGAATTAACAATGAGGAGGTTTATTATCATGTCTATGGAAGCAAACACAGCAACCCCGAAACCGGCTGCTCAACCGTCAGCGTATTCATCAAATTATCGGTATGCTATCGCGCTGGTAGCCTTTTTTACGCAAATAGCCTTGGCAATGTGCCTTGGTTGTCTGTCTCCGCTGGGCCCCTCTATCCGCGAAGGGCTGAATATGAATTTTGCTCAGTTCGGTTTGCTCTTTACCTTTACGAATTTGGGTACGATGGTCATGCTTAATATCACAGGTCCGCTGGTTGATAAGTTCGGTGTGCGCACCGTTTTATTTGTTGGCCAGGCTCTCATGGGCGCTCTGGTGTTTTTGGGCGCGCGGACCAATGCGGTGTGGCAATTGCTGGCATTACAGGTATTTGTCGGTATCTGCAATTCTGCTGCCGGCCCCACAGGGTCCAAGATGGTGGTTACCTGGTTTCCGCCAAAGGAGCGCGGCGCGGCCTTAGGGCTTAAGCAGGCTGGTATACCTGTTAATTCTATCATCGCAGGCGCTGTTTTCCCTCTTATCGCCGCGGCCGGCGGCTGGCGGCTGGGGTTTAACATTCTCTGCGTTATCCTTTGGGTATCAGCCTTGCTGAGCGCTTTTCTTTACCGTGATTCCGACGTTATGAAGGAGATGAGCGGCAAAAACGCTAAGCAACGGGTGACTTGGAAAGAGGTAGCCAAGGATGTCTTTACCCGGGACATCATTTTGTTGAGTGTTGGATTAATGTTTTGTATGGGCGCTCAGTATTCCGTCAGCAGCTATATGGTCACTTATCTGGGCAGAACCTTTACCGCGATTGGGGTAGGAGAACCCACTATTATCGCGGGACGTGTGCTTTCTATCGCTTCCACCGGCGGGCTGATCGGCCGCCTGATCTTTGGAGCGGTAAGCGACCGCATCTTTAAAGGCAGGCGCAAATCCACTATTATCGGGATGAATGCTTTCGCGCTGGTCATCCTTCTCATCATAGCGTTTGGGGCCGACAGTTTTAGTGTCACTATGTATTTCATATTGATGTTCCTGTATGGAATTACCGCTTTCGCCTGGACCGGGTTGCAGCTTGCCATAGCCTCTGAGCTTGCAGGCATGAAAGCGGCCGCCTCAGCGGTATCCTTCACCCTCTCCCTGGGTTTTGCGGGAATGATGCTAAGCCCTCCGATTTTTGGCGCTGTTATTGACGCCACCGGCGGTAACTTTTGGGAATGGATTCTGCTTGCGGCGTTCACTTTGATCGGAATTATTATCATTATCCCTGTTAAGGAAAAACGTAAAGAGCAATAAGAAAGGAGGTTATCATGCATTCATTCAAGGCTGATTTTGAAACCGACATATTGGTCGTTGGATATGGAGGAGCAGGCGCCGTCGCGGCCATCGCAGCTTACGACGCCTGCGCGAAGGTAACCGTAATTGAGAAGCGGAGTCTGGGAGGCGGCGCGACCCGCGTAGCTTCCGGCGGCATCTTCATTGCTAAGGGAATGGAGTTTGCGGACTATCTGGATAAGATTTTTTTACATAGAACCCCTAAAGACATTCTGGATGTATATGTTAAGCACGATATTGAGCTGGAGAAGTACTGCGAAGCTATCGGCGTTCCAATTGCCCGTTGGGGCGGCAACAGCCAGGAAGTATCCGTTTCCTATCCGCCTCTGGGCCGTCCCAGCTGGCCCGCGGTCAGCGGCGGGGATATGATCCGCGTCCACGCGGCCGACCCTGATGAAAAGCCCGTTGATCCCGAGGTTTGGAAGAACATGACCAATAACGAGCGTGTTTGGGAAATAGGCCGCACATACGGCATTCATCTTTGGAACCACCTGAAGGCCAGAACCGAAGAACGCGATATTGACATTCATTACAACGTTCGCGCAAGAAAATTGAACCGAAACGAGAATGGCGAAGTGATTGGCGTTACGGCGGATAAAGACGGAAGTATTGTGACCTATAAGGCTAAGAAGGCTGTTATATTGTGTACCGGAGGCTTCTGCTCCAATAAGGAGATGCTGGAAACATATCTTTCCGTGCCTTTTGAGTATCTTGCTACCAACGATTTTGCTCATGGCGACGGGCAGATCATGTGCCAAAAGATCGGAGCGAAAATGTGGCATATGAACGCTGTTGTCGGCCAGATCGCTTTTAAAGCTCCCGAATTTGATATGGCGTTTCAGGCACGGGCTGTAAGCGAAGAATTTATTTGGGTTGACAAATTCGGCCGCCGCTATGCCGATGAAACTACCGTGAAGCTGCATAACGCGTGGCGAAAGGTCGCTGAGTTCGATCCGGAGACCAATATGGAGGATGGCAGGGAATGGCCGCGCGTACCTGTATACATGATCTTCGATGAAACAACGAGAAAGAAAGCGCCTATCTCCCGGGATTGGCGTCCGGACGGAGATTACAAATGGAGCCTGGATAATATGGCTGAAATAGAGAGAGGCTGGATCACCAAGGCCGACACTATTGAGGAGCTGGCTAAAAAGGTTGGCATGGAGCCTTCTGTGCTGGCTTTGACCGTAGCCAGGTTTAACGAGTATTGCCGTACAGGCGTCGATGAGGAATTTGGCCGCGACGCGAAGACCATGAAACCCATTAGCAGCGGTCCTTTCTACGCCATGCCCTGGGTACCCTGCATGATCAGTACTGCCGGAGGCCCGGCCCATGACAAGGATTCCCGCGTTATCGACTATGACGGCAAGCCAATTCCCCGTCTTTACGCGGCGGGAGAGCTATCCACTGTTGTAGGCTGGTTATACGAGGCAGGCCTTGGTCATTCCGAGTGTATTGTTTTCGGCAAAGTCGCCGGGGAGAATGCGGCTAGGGAGACTTCTACTGATTAGGACTTAACCCGGATATACCGGGAGAGTTCCGTCATTGCGGCGTACCCGGATACACCGGAAGAATTCCGTCATTGCGGGCCTGACCCGCAATCCCCTCGGATGCCGTGAGACATCTGCCCACTAGACTAAACTCCCTCAGGGGATTGCGGGTCGAGCCCGCAATGACGGGGAGGGGAGGGGATTGCAGGTACGCCCGCAATGACGAAGAGAGAATTAGCTTAATGAAAATAAAACAACTATAGAGCAAGGAGGAAACCCAATGTCCTTACCAAGGTTTGAGTATATTTCCGCTAAGAGCCTGGAGGAAGCGGCCGGCCTTAAGGCAAAGCGTGGAGACGCAAGTGTTGTCATGGCAGGCGGGACCGATATTATCCCGCTAATGAAGGATCGCGTGATCATGCCCGATTACGTCATTGACCTCAAAGAGATTCCCGGCTTACAGCGGCTTGAATGCGTTCCCGGAGAGGGACTGTATATAGGATGCCTCACCAAGCTCCGCGCGGTTGAAACGTCCGAAATGGTCAGGAAGGAGTTCCCCGCCGTCGCCCATGCCGCCCACTGTGTGGCGTCTACTCAGATCCGTTGCAAGGGCACCATGGTCGGTAATATTTGCAACGCGTCTCCTTCCTGTGACACAGGCCCCATTGAAATCGTTATGAACGCCGTCTATAAAACCGTCAGCGCCTCTGACCCCGGTCGTGAGATCCCCGCGGTAGAATTTTTTACAGGAGTCAAGAAGACTGCTCTGAAACCGGGTGAGCTGGTGCGGGAGATATACATACCCCAGTTAGGCCCGGGCGAGGGCGCGGCGTACTCCAAGCACGCGGTTCGCAAGGCAATGGACCTGGCGATAATCGGCGTCGCTTCATGGGTGAAGATGGACGATGATAAAATCGCCGACTGCCGCATTGCTGTGGGAGGAGCGGCTGTCACTCCAATCCGCGCCCATTCTGCTGAGGGGATACTTAAGGGGCGGCAATTTACAGATGAGCTTCTGGAACGGGCCGCGGTGGCAGCCGCGGAATGCTGTCATCCGATTTCCGATGTTCGCGCCTCGGCCGAATATCGCGCGGATATGGTACGGGTCTTTACAAAGCGTTCCTTCAAGAAGGCCCTTCAAGATATGAAACCTCAAGAGGGGAGGCGGACAGAATGAAACGAGTTATACAATTTAAACTAAATGGCGTGGATACCGAGGCTTACGTAGAAGATAATGTCACCATGGTCAACTTTTTACGTCAGCAAATGCATCTTCCCGGCACTAAGCGGGGCTGTGGGGAAGGTGAGTGCGGCGCTTGTACTATTATGCTGGACGGGGAGCCCGTGACCTCATGCATGATGCTGGCGGTGGAGGCTAACAATCACGATATCGTCACCATCGAGGGAATCGCGAAGGACGGCGTTCTCCACCCTGTTCAGAAGGAGTTTATCGACAAGTGGGCGCTTCAGTGCGGATTTTGCACGCCCGGCATGATCATGTCCGCCGTGGCGCTGTTGGGCCGAAACCCAAACCCCACCGAATACGAAATACGCGACGCAATAGCCGGCAATTTATGCCGGTGCACCGGCTATGCTAAAATAGTTGAAGCAATCGGCGCTGCTGCTGAAGTAATAAGGAAGGGAGTGTAATTATGGCGATTGTATCCAAGGAATACTATGCCGAGATTGAGAAGGTATACAAAAAGCCGGAGGATTATGAGCTGGCTGGCAAGGAAAACGCTTATGTCCGTATCGACGCTGAAGCTAAGGTCAGCGGCAAAGCCGTTTATGTGGACGACATAAACCTTCCCGGAATGTATTACTGTAAGCTGGTTCGCAGTCCCTACGCAAACGCCCGGATCTTGAAAATCGACTTCACGGAAGCGCTGAAGGTCCCTGGCGTCAAGGCCGTCCTTACCGGAAACGACTTCCCCGAAGGCCGTTATCTGGGCTGTCCGGAAGCCTTTAAAGAAATGGCCGATAAAGAGCCCTTGTGCCGGGAGACAGTCCGCATGGTAGGCGATGAAGTGGCTGCTGTATGTGCCATAAGTGAGGACGCCGCCGATGAGGCTGCCCGAAAGGTCAAGGTAGAGTACGAGCCCATAAAGCCTGTGCTGGATGCTTTTGACGCCATGGGTTCCGACGCCTCCGCTGTCCACTACCCGGACACAAATAACGTCTCTATGTATACCTCTATGGAAGCGGGCGATGTTAAACAGGCTTTTTCGGAGGCT
>Ga0153937_1000693_pt1 | contig 12479 bp, 10 predicted proteins | sample TSNY021MetaG_FD_104680 | JGI IMG/M metagenome (GOLD analysis project Ga0153937, IMG submission 104680) | Attine ant fungus gardens microbial communities from New York, USA - TSNY021 MetaG | ecosystem: Host-associated > Fungi > Mycelium > Unclassified | place: USA: New York, Robert Murphy County... | reverse complement strand
TTTTCCCATCTTGATATACTTTTATCAGTAGTACCCAACTTTTCTGCCAAGTCCTGTTGTGTCATTTTTTTATTTTTTCGAAGTTCAGCTATAAACTTTCCGATTTTTTCTTGATTCATAATTTTTCTCCTATCTAGTGTAATTATGTATGCTACACCGTGAGAATTACAGGACACAAAGTGAGAATTTAACATTATAAATAATATTCTTCTTGTAATTTATATAAATATTTAGCTTTATTATTTCTCTAGTTTGATAAATAAATCAGGATATGCTTTAACAAGTTCATCTACTTTTATATATTTATCTTTTAATGCTTCTTTTACAGTAATTTTTAGTTTTGTAGTTCTAAATTCAATGAACACTTTATCACTTTTAATACAATTAAAATAATATTTAGAATTATTATCTTCATATATCAATTCTAATGCTTGATCACATTCTTCTGAATAATCATAAATAGTATAAAACTTAATTCCTGATTGTTGCTCTATTATAAGGTTTAATGTATTGATATCTGTTGATTCTAAAGAATATTTACCACATCCACCATGATCAATACTTCTTGGCATTACCGAACCATCAATCCTTACGTCAACTTTGTCAATTAATTTATTATCAATATCATACATTTCAAAAAATAGAGTAGCTCCCATACAATTATAATTTCCATTAATAATAGTAGTACTATTAGCCATTATGGATATTATTTCTTCTATAATATTTTCATCAGTAATTGTTCCTATAATATTATCATCATTGTCAACATTCTCATTTATCATAACAATTTTACTGGTTGCTGATAGTCTTTCGATTATTTCTGTTGAAATTAAAGTGTCGTCTAAATAATGTGGAAGACTGATTGTTGCTGCAATTACTTTTCCAAACATAGTCATTTCCGTTTTTATTATATTTCCTTGATAATCTTTTTCAATATCAATTTTATATCCCAATCCATCATATCTACTTATATTACCCATATCTTCATTTTTTCTTGCAAAAATAGGTTCTCGTGAAGAATATACTCTATTCATATCAAAAGAGATCAAAATACAATATAACGTTAGTAGAGATATAACTATTGCCAAACTAATTTTTAATGATTTCTTTTTACAATATTTACCTACTAAAAACATTGATATTCCTAGTAATATGAATATCATCATTACTATCTCCGTTATATATTTCGCCATTTCATAATTACCTCCTCTTTTAAAATTATATTACTTAATAATATTATAGCACATGTTTAAAGTATCTTTAAAAGTGGTAGATTAGCTCTTTTTTTAATATTTTCAATAAAAAAAAAAGTACGCATGAAGTACTTACTATCCAATTGATGTGTAAATCTTTCTTAAAAAATTTGAACAAAAAAAGTGACCCGCATTTCTGCGGATCTCAGGGGGTTTTGGTTGATTCGTCCTCACTCTAAATCGTAAGAACGAACTGCATGACGTTTATAATCATGCTATATAAATAATATCTTGAAATATATTTTTTGTCAATATGTTAAATAACTGAATTAATTCGTTTGCACCGTTTTTTTAAAAATCTATGCTGTCTTTACATTAGAACTTTAGATTTTTATGCTCACTAGTTATTATTAATATAATAAAACATAGTAATTTTCCACAACAAAAATTTATCCAACTTTGAACGTTTCATAATTAATAGGCTTTTATTTTATTTATATATTCACTAGGCTTGCTAGATTACTTTGTTTTTTCTTTATATGACCCTTAGCCATTGATAGCATTATTATGAATGTTATTGATAATGATAACTTCATTTTTTTCTTGCTTCTTATAAAATGATCATTAAACAGATAATCTCGATCGATTCGACCATTTAATCTTTCGACTGAAGTTCTTTTTGCATATAACTTCTGATATTTTTTACTATCTCTTGCTACTGGTAAAAAGATTCGTTCATCATATTTTATTTCTATTCGATATACTCTAATTTTTCCTTTTATTTTATGAGAATATCTTAGGGCTTCTCGTTCTTTATCATACCCTTTATATTTTAATCTTTCATAACTTCCGTTTTCATGAACGTAAAATATTTCTCCTTCATAGGTATAAACTAAATTAGTATTCTTATATTGTTTAGTTTTCTCGCCATCTTTCCACATATTTCTAATATCAATTAATGGAATGATATTATTTGATTTATATTTTTGTATTAATTTTATATCATCATATCCACCATCTAAATATGAATAGTTCATTACTAATAATTTCTTTGGTGAAAGTTCATCTAATATTTTATGCGCCATTAATACTTCCGATATACTTGCTTTTTCTAACTCATAAGCGATTGGTAATTCGGTTTTTACATCGCATAATATATGCGCTTCATAACCAAAGTAACTAGTTTTCTTTTTCTTTGTTTCTCCTTTTGCATCAATATATGATTGTTCTTTGCAAAACCAATCGGCATCGATATCTCTTCGACCATCTGCCTTTGTTTTTTTATTGTTACCTTTTGCAAAGCTATGAATTATTTTTCCATCTAATGCTGTTTCTTCTCCAAAAGATTCAACATTTTCATACATAAAATTAACATTCTCTTCAAATATGTCATCTACTAAATCTTGATGCTTCATTAAATTTTTACTAAAGCCAGTCCAGGCGCCTTTGGTTGGAACTAGTTTTTTTCCGCCAAATAAGTATTCTCCATCAATCAGACCTATCATTTTTCTTAAATCACTGTTTCGCATCAATTCTCTTCTAATAGAAGAGTAGCCTCGATGTTCATATACTTTCATTGCTACATAAATTTTAAACATCACCAAATTTGGATTATCATTTCTGCCATTTCCTCTTTCTTTATTTAAAGTGTTAATTAATTTCCAAAAAGATTTTGTATCGAGGATTCCTTCTAAAACCAGTTGTAATCTTTCTAAGTCACCTAGTATTTCAATTTCCATATAGTCAAAAATTGTTTTTTGCGTTATAATATCCATAGTTAATCGCACTCCGTATTCTATTATCTTTTACAATAATATTATATCAAATTCGAGTGCCTTTATCTATGACAAACCCTTATAAAATAAGGGTTTGTTCATGTTTTGGACGAAGTTTTTTGACTTTTGTTATATTTTGGATAATTTCTTCAAAAAAAGGCCGATTTTACAGGGCGAAGCGATTTTACCTGTCCTTGTCAGCCTTTTATTTATTTAGGTTCTTTTACTAACGAATTTATTCTAACTAAAAATTATATTTTTTAAAATGTATGAACTTATATTTATGTTAAATAATAAATAATAGAGAGAATTTAAAAAAATAATTTATGCTATAATTTAAAAAGGTGATATAAATGGAATTAAGTAAAAAAAGATTTGAAACAGAGGAAGAAATTGATTTTTACCTAGAATTTATTAAAGAAGTGAAAAATACTATGGAACATCCTGAATGGTTAGGTGATTTTACAAAAAAAGAATTATTAAAATTATTGAATGAAGGTATGATTATTTGGGGATATTATGATGAAAGTAATTTAGCTTCTACAAGTATGTTATTTCCTTTCACGGCTAAAAACAATAAAGATTTTAATGTAGAATATGAACCAAATGAATGCATGGATTATGGAGTACAAGCTGTGAAAGCAGATCACCGAGGCATGAGCATACAAAAAGTTATGTTGTTGGAATTAGATGACTATTGTAAAGAAAACAATATTAAAAGAGTATTTACAACTGTACATCCTGATAATATTTATTCCATCCGAAATATCTTAACTCATGGATTTGAGTTAATTAATCAAAAAAAATTTAAAAGAGGAGATAGAAATATCTATCAAAAGAATTTAGAATGAGACAAATAAGAGAAAAAGAATTTTTTCAAAGATCTGCTTTTGTCGTGGCTCATGAACTAATAGGAAAGTTTCTTTGTCATCAACTTTCGTCTGGTGAAATATTAAAAGGACAAATCAATGAAATAGAAATCTATTATGGAGAAGAAGACACTGCTTGTCATGCAAGAGTAGGAAGAACAAAAAGAACTGAAACATTGTATCAAAAAGGAGGACTTACTTACATCTATTTGTGTTATGGCATTCATGAATTATTAAATATAGTTACTGGAAAAGAAAATCATCCCGAAGCTATTTTAATTCGTGGCATTAAAGGCAATGTAGGACCAGGAAAAGTAACAATATATTTAAAAATAAATCGTTCTCTTCATGAAGTTGATTTAACTACTTCAGAAGAACTTTGGCTAGAAGATGATGAAGAAGATTATGATTACAGTGTAGATAAGCGAGTAGGCATTGATTATGCAACTGAAACCTATAAAAATATTAATTGGCGATATATTATGAAAGAAAAATGACTATTTTTAAATATTATAGTATAATAGAACAATAAAGTAGGTGCTGATATGAGTGATAATATTAAGCTTATTGATAACTTTTCTAATGATGAAGCAATCTCTTTGATTAAAAGAATGACATTTACACACTTAGATTCTTTGGGATATAACCTTTTTTTCGTGGAAAATGATTCAGATAATATATCAAATTCCAATGTTATTTATGATAACAAAAATAAAACTATTTCTGTTCAATTGAGAGAAATCAATAATAATCGCGATATTTTAGATTTATTAGAAGCAGTCTTTCAAGCAATCCATTTTGCCGTGCTAGAACAACAACTAGAATTAGGTGAAACTCTTGAAAATGAAAATATTATAAAATATGAGATTAAGATGTTGCAGGATCGTAATGCTTATCTAAAAAAATTTGATAAATTGTATATTTATTATCTTGCAAAAAGAAATGCCATTGAAAGTATAAAAACACAATTAAAAGAAATCAATTTAATTGCTCATAATTATTATAGTGTTTTTTTGTTTCATCAATTATCCACGGCTAACGGAGAAATGAGAAGATGTTTAGAAGAAAATGATTATAGTCAAATAAATCAATTAGAAGAAAATTTGAAAACCAAATAAAAAAGAAAACTTTAAAGGTATTATAATCCTTCAACTTTGTTTTCTTTTTTCAAGTTCTAATAACTGTTCTTTGATTTCTAATCCAAGAGCAAACCCAGTTAAAGATCCATTACTTCCGATGACCCGATGACAGGGAATTAATAACAGAAGAGGATTCTTATTACAGGCATTACCAACAGCTCGGCTTGCTTTTTCATTTCCAATTTTAATTGCTATTTGTTTATATGTATTTACTTTGCCATAAGGAATACTTTTAAGAGAAGACCAAACTTTCTTTTGAAATTCAGTACCAATTAATTCAATTGGAATAGAAAACTTTGTTCTTTCCAAATTAAAATATTCGTCTAATTCTTGAAATAATTGAGTAATAATAAAAGGTATATTCTCATTCTCTTTATATTCTTGACAGTAAGAAATAGATGTAATTTTATTTTCTTTTTCTATCACTCTTAAAGAACCAAAAGGACTTTGATAGTAATACATAATAATCACCTATCTAAATTCTAACATAACATCTTTAAATATTTTATCTTTTTTAAAAAATTGGAGTTGTCGAATCTTGTCGAAATTATGTTATAAATAATAAAAAAAGATTCATACTAAAGATAAGGTGAGCAGTATGAAGAAATATTTTGGAATGATAATAAGTATGGTATTTATAGGGTTATTAACCATAATTCCTAATTCTAGTAGTTATTCAATTAAAGAATGCGAAAAAGAATATCAAGTAGATTTAAAGCTTAATCAATTATCAAGTTTTGTTAATTCCTTAGATTATAATTACTTAATTGAAATATGTACAAATGACTATTGTAGTTCAAATTATTTTTTAAGTACCAAAAAAACGATTGAACAATTTCAAAAAGAATATGAACAGTATGTTAAGCTAAAATATGGTGAAGATCAAGCTTATGAAGTATCAATTCGTAGCATTAACATAATAAGCATCAAAATGAATACTTGTTATTAAATAAAATATTATTTGCAATTCATCCCTTGATAAAGCTCTCTTTTTTTCATTTCTTTATCAATATCGTTTAAAACTACAAATTTTTTAATTAACCAAAATGGAGCGACTAGCTCCTCTTTGTTTGGATCTCCAGTTAAACGATGAATCACAATATTTTCCTTTAAATAAGTTAGTTGTTCACATACAATATCAATATATTCCTCTTTGGAAAGTAAAGAAAAAGGATTTTTTTCATACAGTTCGGCAAGAGGAGTATCTTTAATAATAGATAACATATGAATTTTAATACCATCAATCTTTAATTGATTCAAATATTTCACCGTTTCAATCATATCCTCTTTTGTTTCATCAGGTAATCCATTAATAATGTGGATAACTACTGTGATATTTCTTTCTTGCAGTTTTTTAACACAATCTTCAAATACTTGTAAATCATGTCCTCGATTAATCAATTTTAATGTTTTATCATGGATGCTTTGTAATCCAAGCTCAACTGTTAATATTGTTCTTTTATTTAAATCAGCTAAATAATCAAATACTTCATCAGTTATTGAATCAGGACGAGTTGAAATGCTAAGTCCAATTATATTATCAAAGGTTAATACTTCTTCGTAATCTTTTTTTAATTTATCTAAAGGTGCATAGGTATTAGTTCCAACTTGAAAATAAGCTATGTAATAACCATCACTCCATTTTTGATGCATCATCTTTTTAATATCTTCATATTGTTCTTTTAATGACTTCTCAACATCACCAGCAAAATCACCACTTTTATTACTACAAAAAATACAACCATGACCGTTTTTAATATTTGGACAAGTAAAACCAGCATTTAAACTAATTTTAAAGACTTTCTTATCAAATAATCCTTTATAGTAATTATTAAGAGTTAAATATTTTTTATTATCATATTTATTTTGAAACATAGAATCACCAGAACCATTATACAATATTTTTAAATTATTATTAGAAAAAAACTGGATGAAATCTAATTAATGTGTTAAAATAACTTATTATAGGAGATTGATTACTAATGAATAATGAACTAGATAAAGAACCAACTAAAATTGATGAAGAACTAAAAAAAATTGAAGATGAACTAGATATAATTAAGAAAAGAATTACTGCCTATTATGAAGAATTTATTGCAAAGGGTATGGAAAATGTTGATTTTGTAGGATATGAACGATTAATACTTGAAGCTAATTTAGCAATCGAAGAAAGAAAAGCTTTTCCTGATGAAGTAAAACAATATGAAGAAATAAGAGAATTTTATATTAAAGAAATAACGGATATTATAAATTCAACTTTACAATTAGAAAACAAAATTACTTATGAACAATATTTTGAAAAAGTGAAAGAAGAAAAAACAATTTTAAATTTAAAAGCTCGTTTAAAAGTATTAGAAGAAGCAATAATCAAAGTAACTGAAGAAATAAAAAAGGAAAAAGATCCTAATGAAATAAAGAGATTAGAAGCGCAATTACAATCACATACTAATGCTAAAAATAAAATTAATGTAATGATAGCAGCACAAGAAAATCTAATTAAAAAATTAGATAAAGATATATCGGAATTAAATAAAGTTGAATCGCTTCCAGAAGAAATTCAAATTGATGATATATCACCATTTGTCTTAGATATAGAACCAGTAGCTAATGTAGCAGCACTTTCTTATCATGATAAAATAATTCAAAAAGCAAAAAATTCTAAAGTTGTTAAAGGGCCTAAATTAGAAATCAATCTACCAAATTCCGAAGCAGATAACAACATTTATCGATTTAAATTTGATGGAGTTTCTTATGTTGGTGATCGCACATTTTTAAATCAAACATTAATAAATAATCCAAATATTCAGATAGATGATCCACAATTTAATCTAAAAGCTATTTCTTTAGAAGGAATAGCCAATAATTATAAAGGATATAATGAAGTAAATATAAATGGTCAAAATTTTTATGTATCAAAGAAAGGAATTGAAAAATATAGAGAGTTTTTTCCTCAATTAACTTTTATTCCTGATTACAAAGTAATAAGTAATTTAGATACGAAATATCCTGATTATAGTGTTGATGTACCTCTTGAAAGAGGTAATTATATTACTGTTAATGTCTCAAAAAAAGATTTTGAATGGTTGCAAAATATAACTCCAGCTATAAGTTTTAGAAAAAAAATCAAAGGTTATTTGAAAGAAACAACTGAAAATTTAAAAAAATCAATTCCCGAATTATCAGAAAAAAAATTAAATATAATAAACTTAATTAGAAATAAATCATCAATAATAAAAGATAAAATACAAAATAAACAGATTTTAATAAATGCTTTATTTCATGTTGATAGACTATTTATAGCAGAAAAACTAATAGATATTGAAACAGTAATTGCAGATGAAGTTTTGCAAATAAAAAATTACTTAGAAAAATTTCAAGAAGCAACACAATCTAATAAAGAAGAAACAATAAGTTATTTATTTGAAGGAAATACTTATATAATCAGAAAGTCTTTAGTAGAATCATTAAATCAATCCTTATTGCCTTTAGAATCATTAAAAAAAGAACGGGAAAGAGTATCTGATCTTTTATTAGAAAAAACAAAAAATAGAAATAAAGCAATTGAAGCAGACTTAATTTTTAAAGAGGAAAAAGGAAATTATTGCTATGTTTCGATTGCAACAGGAAGTATTCCAAAAGGAGTTACAAAAGAAGGATATGAAAAACTGCTTGCAATTTATCCAAACCTAATCGCAAACGAAACATTAAAACAAGCAGTAATTGAAAAAACAAAAGTAGTAACTGCCGCTTTAAATATAAAGGAAAAAGAAAAATCGATTACAGATATTCGTCAAAAATTAATAGAAAAGAAAAAAAATACGCTTTCTTCTTTAAATAAATTCTATGAAAAACAAAAAGAAAAAATTCAAAAAATGCATCAAGAATTTAAGGAAAATCAAAAAATTAAGAATGCAATGAAACAACAAGATGCCATTAAGAAAAATAAAGAAAAAATTGAACGTCTTTATAAGCAACAAGAAGAATTATCAACTGCAGATTCAAATAAAATAAATGTGCTTAGAGTTCGTCATACTGCCCAAAATTTAGGATTACCTACCGCAGCAATCCTGGGTGTAGCATTAACTGTGGCTCTTACTTCAGCTAGCTTAGCCTCTGCTGAAAAAACACAAAAACCGCTTGAAGCAGAAACAGCGATAGAATTCAATCTTGATAATACAGAAACTGTTGGAGTCTTAGAAAAAGGTCTTGATAATTTAACACAACAAACCATAGACTTAACAACAAACGTTAATAATTTAACACAACAATCCTTGCTTAATTTGAAGAAAGCAGCATTGGAAATAGCAAAAAGCGTAAACGATAAAGAAATCAATACTGAAAAATCAGATAAAGTAGTTGAAAGTAATTTCATCAACGTCGGAGAAACCTTTAAATCCGTAGATGGCTTAGTTGCTTCAAGTAGAGATGACTTAGAACAAGGAAAAATGCAATCACTAAAATATGATATTGAAATGACTGCAGTAAAAATTGATTTAAGACTTGCTGATGGAAGTATAACAAGTGTAAGTATTTTTGAAGAAAATGCTCAAGATAAAGTACTTAATTTAATAAATGAGGGAGCAGAAGTAATAGCTTACTTAGGATATCCACAAGAAAACTTAGATGAATATTTAAAATCAAAAGGTCAAATAGTTGAAACTGGTCGATTTAAAAATATTGAAAAAACAGAACAAAAAGGGTTAGGAGGAAGAAGCTAATGAGATACGAATTATATGATATTATCACCCTGGATGATGATAAACAATATGTACTTTCTTATGAAGCATTTTACAATGAAAAGAAATATTATCTTTTAATTGAAACAAATGATCAAGAAGAATTACTTGAAGGTGCAATGTTAGTTAGATCAGAAATAGAAAATGATCAAACTAATTTATATATGATTCAAGATGAACAAGAATTAGAAACTGTTCATAATATCTTCCAAAAATTAATTGAAGCAGAAGAAAAATAATTCTGCTTTTCTCGTAGAATAATATAAGAAGATGTGTTAAAATCTTTATAGGATAAAAGAGGGTGATTAAAATAACTCCAGATAATAATCAAAAAAACCCTGAAATAGGAGAAGAACAAGTTGTTTCTGATGATTTAAAAGAAATAAAACCACCAGTTTTAGATAGTGCTGAAACAATAATTGAACAAGTGGAAATACAAAATGTTGAAGAAACAAAAAAAACTACACAGAATATATTTCAAGGAAAAACATATCGAATCACTATTTTAACTGAACGCTTAATACGCTTAGAATATCATTCTGAGGGTAAGTTTTTAGATGCCTTTACACAACAAGTGATTAATCGAACTTTCCCAAAAGTAGAATTAACACTTGAAGAAGATGAACGAAGAATCTCTATTACAACTAAATACTTTAAATTAAATTATGTGAAAGAAAAACCGTTTCAAGGAAGTAGGCTAGCACCTTTTTCAAATCTAGAAGTAAAACTACTTGAAACAGATAAATCCTGGTATTTTAATCATCCAGAAGCTAGAAACTTTGGTACGACTGGCAATGGTTTTGATGAAAAAGGAAAACCGCTTATTGATAAAGGTCTTTATTCAACTGATGGTTTTGCTAGTTTAGATGATTCTAATACTTTAATTATGAATCAACAAGGATTGCTTGAAAGATCAACAGAAAAAAGAACCGATCTTTATCTTTTCATGTACAAAAAAGATTTTGGTTTATGTTTAAAAGACTATTTTACATTAACAGGAAATCCTCAAATGGTCAGAAGACATGTTTTTGGAATCTGGTGGAATCGTAATGAAATTTATAACTATCAAGATATCAAAGAACTAATTCAAAACTTTGCCAAATATAAAATTCCTTTAACTAATTTATTATTCGGAGAATTTTGGCATTTAAAAGATAAAGATGATTTAACCAAACTAAAAACAGGATATACCTTTAATCGAAATCTATTCCCAGACCCAAAATCATTCTGCGAATCAATGCATGATAAAGGAATCTATGTAGGCCTTCAAATTAATCCAAGTGAAGGTATTATGCCTCATGAAGACGCTTATAATACATTTGCTAATGCGCTAGGATTATCAGAACAATATGTTATTCCTTTCAGTGTATTAGATAAATTTACTATTATTAATTATTTTGAACATTTATTAAAACCGTTGAATAACATAGGAATCGATTTTTTTTGGATTGAACATCAAAATATCGAAACCATTAATGCCTTAAATCATTATCATTATAAAAATATGGAACAAACAAAAGAAAAAAGACCTATGCTTATGGCCAGAAATGGGGGAATTGCAACTCATCGTTATCCTATTCATTACTCAGGAGAAACGAGTGTATCTTGGGAAGCATTAAAACGATTACCATATTATAATTCCCTAGCAGCTAACAAAGGAATTTCTTTTTGGAGTCATGATGTTGGAGGATATAAAAATGGCACAGAAGACAGTGAATTATATACTCGTCATGTCCAATTAGCAACCTTCTCTCCAATCTTCCGTTTCAGTTCTCAAAAAGGCCATTACTATAAACGTGAACCTTGGAAATGGGATGCAAGAACATTAAGTATTACAAAAAGTTATACAATCTTAAGACATCAGTTAATACCGTATCTTTATACGGAAGCATATAAATATTATTCTTATGGAACCCCAATTGTAAGACCGCTTTATTATTCACTTCCAGCAATTGTTGATGAACCAACCTATAAAAATGAATATTACCTGGGAAGTGAGCTCTTAGTAGCACCAATTACCGCTCCCAAAAATAAAGACATGAATCGAGCAGTCGAAAAAATCTATTTGCCAAAAGGAATTTGGTATGATTTTAAGACAGGAAAAAAATTCATAGGAGATAAACGTTATATAATTTTTTATAAAGATGAAGATTACCCTGTATTTGCCAAATTTGGATCCGTTATTGTTTTAACCAGCAAAGAAGAAAATTTAAATAAAATGACAAATCCAAAACATTTTGAAGTTCATGTTTTTCCAGGACAAAGTAATACTTATACTTTATATGAAGATGATGGAATTAGTAATTTATATAAAGAAGGATATTATATTAAAACCGCCTTTGATTACAATTATCTTCAAAATAACTATACTTTAATTATTCGACCAATCGAAGGAAAAACTGGATTTATTCCTGAAAAAAGAGATTATACAATTCGTTTTAGAAATACAAGAGAAAGTGAAAATGTTACAATTTACTTAGATAATAAACAAATTATTTTTGATTCATATGTTGAAGATAACGACTTTATTTTAGAAATTAAAGATGTTTTAACTACAAGTCAAATAACGATAAATTGCAAAGGAAAAGATATTGAAATCGATGCCATTCGAATCATTAATGAAGAAATCGATTCAATCATTAGCGATCTTCATTTAACAACTAGAATTAAAGAAAAGATTGCAAGCATCATGTTTAGTCCAATTAGTATTGATAAAAAACGAATCCAAATCAAAAAGCTAAAGAAAATAGGTGTTGATAAACGATTC
>Ga0153937_1000690_pt1 | contig 12511 bp, 8 predicted proteins | sample TSNY021MetaG_FD_104680 | JGI IMG/M metagenome (GOLD analysis project Ga0153937, IMG submission 104680) | Attine ant fungus gardens microbial communities from New York, USA - TSNY021 MetaG | ecosystem: Host-associated > Fungi > Mycelium > Unclassified | place: USA: New York, Robert Murphy County... | reverse complement strand
CGTTTTTCAGGTCGTTTGGCGTATACAGCCAGTCGGTGTTGAAGTTTAGCGTCTGTCTGCCTGCTATATTCCCGGCTTTTATCGACGGCAGGGAAGAATCATCTGCAGACAGAGTCATCACAGACTTCCCACTACCCGCAAACGATTGCATTGGAACGGTAAATACCACAGCTAAGACCAGTAATAAAGATAACATTCTCTTTTTTAACATAACTCTCTCCTTTTCTTTTATCCTGATAGGATTGTAAATTTAAGCCCATTAGTTTATTAAAACTTTAATATCAAATGCTTTTATATGTAATTCTCCATTGACATATTCCTGTTCAAGAAGACTTTCCATGGGTTTCTCCAGTCTTATGACCGTTTCACTATTCTGATAGTTGAGCAGGAAGATATAGTCTGTTTCTCCATCTGTTCTAACGGCTAACTCTATCTCTTTCGGCAGCTTTACCAGATCCTTGTAGGGTTCTATTACTTTTTCATTTTCTAATAAATATTCAACCATTTCTTCACTAAAGCAGGCACCCACATAATATACTTTACCTTTACCGGCTTTTTTTACCGTTATAGCAGGGCTGCCCTTGTAATAATTTCCGTCGAACTTCCCCAGAACTTCCGTATCAGAATCGGTCACCTCTAAAACTTCATTAAATAAAGGTGCTTCGATTGTTCTATTCCCTATAGATACATTTACAGTACCATCTGCCGGTCCCACAAGTGTATAATCAGCTACCCTCACTCCTGTCCAATCAGAAATAATTCCCGGCATTTCCCTTATCGGGCAGCGTCCGAACCTGTCTTTATACCCGGTCCTTGCGCCGAATACCAAAGTTCCTCCCGACTCCACATATTGTTTTAACAATTCCGATGTGGTTTCTTCCAAAATTGCCGCATGAGGATATACCAAAAGTTCAAACTTAAGCAAATCATCCAAAGTCGTACTTTCTCTCAGATAATAAAAGTCACAAGGCGTATGCGTAAGTTGTGTTGCTGCAAACCAATTATTATCACTTAAATAATCTATTCTTCCATGCCAACAGTCCGATGCTGCATCCCATGTGTTTCGATAATCCTTCAATACTGCAACCTTGGCCTTATACGTAGTTCCCCTGAGTTTTTCCAGGCATTTAAAATCTTTGGCTATGTCTTTCAACTCTTTCAATCTCCTGTTTTCCGTGTTGCTGTAATCATTGAGTCCATGCCAGTATATTTCACATCCAATAGGACTTGTTCTCCATCTGAAGTAAGCAATCATATCAGCCCCATGCGCCACTGACTGCATCGACCATAACCGCATTTGTCCCGGTTTTGGCATTGGTGTTTCCATTCGGCTGGACCAGCCGTTTGCACCGGCTTGTTGTTCCATGATTCCAAAAACCGGAGAGACTGAACGCGTCCATGCAAGATTCCAGCTCCACTTCCTGTCATTTAAGTTCCCCTCATCTTTTGGTCTTTTGTCTAAATCAAAAGCAAAATTAGGATAACTGTCAAAAGTAATAAAATCCAAACCTGTATCCATTAGTTTATTGTAATCCAAATTTGGAAACAGTCCATTCGTTGTGATAAATTCGTCCTTCTTCAGATACTTTTTCAGTATTTCAACCTGCATCCTACAGAATCTGATTGCACTTTCAGAAAAAAATGCTTTTTCCTCTAATGCAATATGTGGATTTACCGCACCGCCCACATTCTTTCTGTTCAGTGTCACCTCACTCCAGTCACTATAGGAGCGGCTCCAAAAGGTAAGACCCAGTGCATCATTCACAGCGTCCAGGGTTTGGTACTTCTCCTTTAAATATTCCCGGAAAGCCTGATGATCTGCTTGTGAATAAAATTCACTTAAGTCACAGTTAAGTTCATTGTCAATCTGCCATCCTGTAATCACATCTGAATTACCATAGTGATGAGCAAGCTTCTCTACAAGCTGTGCACATTTCTTCTGGTACATTTTCGAATTATAATTATAATGTCTTCGGGGTCCATAATACGGTTTCCCTTCCATATCACAATTAAGCGCTTCCGGATACTTCTCTGTCAGCCACATCGGCGGCGCTGCCGTTGGAGTACAAAAGATTACATCTATCTGATGCTTTTTACACAATTGTAAAAAGTTATCAAAATATTCGATATGATATACATCCTCCCGGGGTTCCAATTTTGACCATGCAAAATCCCCAATGCGAAGAAGATTCAGACCATACTCTTTCATCCGTATGATATCTTCCTCCCATAGCGGCTGATCCCAGTGTTCAGGGTAATAAGCCGCACCTAAAATCATGTTTTTATATATTGGTTTTCTCATTCAATATCTCCTCCCTAATATCGCTTACATCCTCAATAATTGGAAGATCAATATAAATCACCGTACCCTCTCCCAATTCACTCTTGATACGAATTCCGTAATGATTTCCAAACAGCGTTTTTATTCGCTTAATGACATTCTGTATGCCGATGGAATAAGGCTCTTCTGTTTTTTGTTCCTTTGTTACATCCAGCAAAGCAGTAATCATTTCAAAAGGTATGCCTACACCGTCATCGGAAACAGAAATGATCAGTTTGTTTTCATCTACGATACTTTTTATTATGATCGTACCGTTTTCAAAAGACGGTTCTATCCCATGGTAAATCGCATTTTCAACGATAGGTTGTATAATTAACTTTGGAACATAATATTTTTCGCTTTTTTCGTCAATTTCAAACTGAACATTAAATTTATCGCTGTATCTGTATTCCTGGATTTTCAGATAATTTTTTAAACTATCCATTTCTTCTTTCAGTAATACATAGCTCCTGCTATTTATCGTTGCTCTCATTAAGTCACCTAAAGACTTCGCCATAATACCTATCTCTTCATTGCCTGCATACCTGGCCATCCAGTTTATCGTTTCCAGCGTGTTATATAAGAAATGGGGGTTTATCTGCATTTGCAGGGACCTAAGCTCAGCATCTCTTTTCATTATCTGCTCATCATATACTTTTTGTATTAACTCTTCTATATTATCAGCCATTTGGTTGAATGTTGCCGATAGCTTTCCGATTTCATCTACCGATTGAACATCACATCGGACACTAAGATTGCCTTTTCCAAGACTTATCATTGTTTTCGATAATTTTCTTATGGGATTGGATATTGTGTTTGATAACCCGATTGCACTCAGTGCTGCTGCTAACAGCAAAAGAAATGATAAGGCAATGATTACACTTCTCAAATTCAATACCTCAGCCTGATAAACGGATACCGGAACAGTGGTTACAATTCTCCATCCGTTATGCATCGGTTCACTCATCGCAACATACTGCTCCTGCCCATTTGCTTTCTGTTTATAGAAACTATACTCTGAATTCTTCACAAAACCATCGTTATTTAATTTCTGCCCAATCTGTGATTTATCTGCATCGGAGACAACATATCCCTGCTTATCGATAATTTGAATTGTTCCACTTTCTATGGAGTAAGTACTTTCTATTAACTCCTGCAAAAATGATTTTTCCACGTATACCACCAGGTAAGCAACCGGCAATTGTGAGCGAGTACTATTCACTACCCTGGTCATTGCAACCACTTCTTTCTTATCTAATGCACCTATCCAGACAACTCCTCCCGCACCTTCCTTAATCGCCTCAAGATAATCCTCAAGGATACCATACTTCTGCTTCGTTTTATCTAATTCGTAGACTTGTCCGGCAAAGGAAACCAGATAAATGGCGTTGATTTCATCATGATAGAGTACATGCGAAGACAAGATTCCTTCTATTTCAGAACTTAATGCATGACGTTCAAAAGAATCCATTTGTTCGATATTTTTGTTTGTAATATCTCGTTGGATTTCATTATTAAAAACGATGCTAAACGAAATATCTTCTAATTTTTCCAATCGTGCCTCTAACGTCTTTGATGTTTGATATAAGATATCATGGCTATACTGACTTGTCTTTCTTTCAATGATTCGTCTGGATACGGAATAGCTCTGAAAGACGCCAATAAGCAGAGGCACTGTAATCAAGACAATAAAAGACATCAATAATTTATTTCTTATATCTAAGTTAAAAAACTTTTCCGATAACCTCTGAAACATCTTTTTCATAGCCATTCACCTAAATATGAATGGATCAGATATGCCAGCTTTGTATCAAGCGGCATCTCCGGTTGTTTTTTATAAGCAGACGGTGTAACTCCATAATGCTTTTTAAAGACCTGGCTAAAATACCTGGGATCTTTAATACATACAGCTTCACTAATATGGGTAAGAGACATGTTTCCCTCTCTTAACTTTGCTGCCGCATCATTCACTCTCATTGCATTTAATAATTCCAGAAACGTATAGCCCGTCGATTTCTTGATTACTTTACTAAGATAGATGGAACTAAAGTGCATATCTTCTGATAAATCAGAAAGTGTAATAAACTTTTTGTAATATTTCGCCATATAAATCAACATTTTTTCGGCAATATCTGAATGCTCGAACTGACCGAGAATAATTCCGTTATCCTTTCGAATCAGCCGTCGTTTCCCCAGCTCCGCTTCTAAAAGCTGCAATCGTATACTCATATCTCTTCTATCATTTACCCGTTTTGCAGCACGCTTTACTGCTTCAAAGATTTCTCCCGGATCAGATGGTTTTAGGATATACTCCGTAACACCATATTGCATCGCTCTGCGGGCATACTCAAAATCACTGTAGCCTGATAATATAATTATTTCTGTGTTCAATTTTTCCTTATGTATGAATTCCGACAACTTTAAACCATCCATGCCAGGCATGCGAATATCAGTCAAAACAATATCCACCAATTCGCTTTGAAGGATTTCAACTGCCATCAGGCCATTGTCTACATCACCGGCTATATTCACATCAATGCTCTTCCAGTCTAAAGACAACAATCCTTTTCTAATAATCATTTCATCATCAACTACCAGTAAATTATACATCTGGAATTCCTCCCCAGAGCATCTTTTAAACACGCTCTAACCTTTTACTGCACCTGCCGTCATTCCATCAATGATTTTTTCATGCAGTATGCTATATACTATTATACTAGGAATTATTGTAATTACAACTGCCGCAATCATTCCTACATAATCTGTCGAATACCTTCCCTGGAAAGCCGTAAGACCTACCGGCAAGGTCATCATTTTGGGATCCGATAAAAAGATTTGCGGAAACAACAAATCGTTCCAGGCAGTAATAAATGTAATTACAGATACTGTAACAATAGAAGGCATTGCCATCGGGCAAATAATTTGAAAAAAAGTTTTCGGTATAGAACATCCATCCATAATTGCCGCTTCCTCCATTTCCTTCGGAATAGATGAGAAGAAACCTGATAATATAAGTATACTGATCGGTATTGCAAATACAACATGCGGAATGATAACTGCCGCATACGTATTGATCAGCTTCATTTTGTTGAAAAATGAAAACAATGGAACAATTGTCGCATGTGTCGGTATCATCATTCCTAATAAAAAGATTGATAATACAAGTTTTGACAACTTCCACTTTAGTCTGGTGAGTCCATAGGCGGCCATTGCGCTTAGCAAAGTTGCAAAAAATACAACTGCTATCGCAACGATCACCGAATTCAAAAAATATCTTCCGATCTCTCCAACTTGAATAGCTCTTACATAGTTACTTAAATCAAGTGTCCCGGGTAAAGACCAGGGCGTTTCAAACAACTCTGTTCCACTTTTAAAAGAATTTAGAAAGAGCCAGAAAATCGGATATAGGAATAAGACTGTAAAAAACATTAAAATAATATACTTTGCTCCTCCCAGAGTTACTTTTATTATGTCTTTCATATCGATTCCTCCGATTAATCTTCCTCTTTTTTCTTTCCAAATATCAAATTGCAGGTAAGAATGGCAATGGCACACAATAGCAATAATATATTGCCGATTGCACTTGCGTACCCATATTTCATCGTTCGAAATCCCTGGTAATACATATAGGTTGATAACACTTCACTGGCGTGATTTGGTCCCCCTCCCGTCATAACAAAGATTAAATCAAAATATTTCAATGAACCCGTTATGATAAGAATCGCATCTACCTTTAGAATTGGCTTTATCAAAGGTAACGTAATATCCTTAAATTGCCGCCACTTTGACGCCCCGTCAATGGATGCCGCCTCATACAATGTTGGATCAATGTTTTTCATGGCTGCTAATTGAATTACCATATGATATCCTACATATTGCCACATAACAACTATAATAATTGCAAATATAACTGTTTTCTCATCCGATAACCATTGGTGTTTTAGTCCGGGAAGATTTAAAAAATCAAGAATCGCATTTACCATGCCAAACTCTGAATTGTAGATAAAACTCCATGTTAAACCTACCGCCACACCACAAACAACACTGGGTAAAAAAAATATAGACTGAAAGAACCGGCTCCCTTTCACCTTATTGAAAATAATGCTTGCTAATAATAGTGCAATCGGCAGATGTGCCAATAAAGATCCGGCTACCATAAGCAGATTGTTTTTCACACTGCCGATAAAGATCTTATCCTTTAACAGATTTGAATAATTCTTCAAACCAACAAATGTGCCTTCACTCATCAAATCCGTCCTGTATAAACTCAAGACAAAGTTATAGATTATTGGAAACAGGCCAAATACAGCAAATACGAGAAATGCCGGAGCCACAAAAAACAATATATATTTTTTAGATTGTAATAACTTATCCAAAACAATCCCTCCAAATTCTATTATTATCTATCTGCATTATCCTCTGCGAATTGCTGTATTGCATCCATATGCACCCCGGCATCTTTTCCCGCAATAATCGCCTGTGCCGCATTGTTGAACTCCACACCTTCACCTGCTCCAAATACTCTGTCCAGCCAGGGAGTTACCCCGGTTAGTTCTTGCTGAAGCTTCGTGATTTCAACAAATAAAGGATTTAATTTGCTTTCATCCAGTTCTGTTTTGGTAGATAAAAGATAGTCTGCATTATAGGCATACGCTTCCTGGGCTTCTACATCAGAAAACATCTTGATATATGCCGCTGCCGCCTCTGTATTTTGAGTATTTGCACTGATTGCCAGACATTGATCTACATCACCTATAGCAACGTTTCCGGAACTGCTGTCCGTAGGCGGAATATTAAATACCCCAACACTCTTTGAGACCGGTGCCGATTCATCACTTAATAAACCAATATCCCAGGAACCCATATAATACATTGCTGCTTTTTCCTTAATAAACAAATCACGGCCTTCATCGTTTGTCATTCCCAGATATCCGTCCGGGAAAGCCCCTGCTTCTACTAATTGAATTAATTGCTTTCCGGCTTCCACATAACCGTCATCGTTCCACTTTTTACTTCCATCAACCGTTCCTTCAAATAAATCCATGCCGCCGATTCCATTTGCAACCTGCTGCAAGAGCTGCCCGGGAATCCAGGCATCTTTTGAAGGAACAGATATTGGAGTAATTCCATTTTCTTTAAATGTGTTACAAGCTGCCAGCAGCTCATCAAATGTCTCCGGAACTCCCACATTGTTTTCTTCAAATAATCTGGTGTTGTAGAACATCACACCTAACGTCTGTCCATGTGGTACTGCATAGATTTTACCATCATAAGTTACCGGACCAAAAACACCTTCATTAAAGCGTTCTTTCCATTCGCTGTCTTGATCCAGTAACTGCCCGATTTCATATACCTTTCCACCTTCAACAAATGGCTGTAAATACCCGGCGCTCCATGTGAAGAATACATCCGGTGCAGAATTGGAAGCCATAACGGTTGTAAGCTTTGTCTTATACTGTTCGTTCTCGTATGTTTCAAATTTAAACTCAACGCCAAACTCGTTTTCTGCATTGAACTTATCTGTCACATCCTGAATAATATCAACGACCGCCTGATCCTGTGTACTTCCAAGAAACATTGCCGTCATTTGCACTTTATCTTTTGAACCGGCCGAATCTTTGGTGCTGCCATCACCGTTGCCGCCACTTCCTCCACAACCTGATAACATGGCTGCTGTTACTAATAGAGCTGTTACTACTGCCAATAACTTTTTTGCTCTCATACTGTATTACCTCCTTTTTAGTCAAAGCGGATACTCGTAATACCCCAGGGGCAGACCCTCCGCTTCGCTGCTTACTCGTTACCTACTTTAATCTAATAGATCCAGTGTACTGTCCCGTTCATCTTTAGTAAAACTGTGCTTCATATTTTGTCAGCCTGCAAGGCGGAAAAAGGAGGCGTAGCGGTGGCTACGTCGACTGATGACAACGCCGCAGATGGCAAAATAGGGAGTGCAGTTTTGCTAATTATGATCGGGACAGTACACAAGCAACAGAATACTTACCATAAATGGTACGGTCCGCTTTTTTATAAGCCTTGACTTTGAAAGTGTACTTCCGACCCTTTTTCAGTTTTGTTTTTTTGTATTTCAATTTATTACCTTTGGTAATGGTTTTTATTTTTTTATAAGAGCCCTTACCCGTTTTCATATAGATGACATATCCGGAAGCCCCTGCCGGTTTTTTCCAGGTAATCACTGCTGATATTGAAGATGCTTTCCTTACCTTAAAGCCCTTCACTTTTGCCGGAGCTGTCGCCGTTTTCAAATCACTGCTGTAACTTCCATAATAGTTTTCGCCATCCAGAAGTTGATACGCCCGGATTTTGAATTTCCAGGAACCACCCGCCGACAATTTTGTGACTTGATAACTGCTTTCTTTTGTGATAGCAATCTTTACATAAAGCTTTTTCTTACTGTCATAGCGATATACCTCGTAGCCGGTAGCCCCAGGCACTTTATTCCATGTAAGTTTCAGGGATGAAGTGGTATGTCCACCGGATTTCAGTCCTGACACCTGGTTAACGGAAGGAACTGCAAGCAAACCATCTATTGATTTTTTCAACGCCTCCAGCTGTGAATCAACCTGCTTCTGGGTAATGTCAGGATTCTTCAGTAACGCTTCGGATACAGCAATTTCGTTTTTAAGCTTCTGAAAACTATTCGGAGTATAATGTTTTGCTTCTAACCTTTTCGCTTCATTCAACATGTTTTCAAGCGTGGTTGTGTAAATTGGTTCTTCATTTTCAATAAATTCTGCACGAATAATTACATTTTCAGCCGGCATTGTAAAGGTTGTCCCTTCTATACCCTGCCCATTAACGGTCAGGCTGCCCTCCTTAAACGCATAGCCTTCTGCCGGAAGCAGCGTCAATGTAACCGTGTCTCCTGCCTTTACCACTGTTTTATCTGTTAAGACCGTACCATTGATTATTTCATCTGAAATGCTTACCAAATACTTCGTTTCTATATTATCGATCGTATCCGGTGTGAATCCTCCTAAATTCCATAACTGTTCATCATTTCCATTATATCTGTTGATAAATATGTATCGATCTCCATGTTTCCATTCACTGATTCCCCTGTTTATGGCATCACCACTATTTTTATTTATGATAACATAATAATCTGCACCGGCCGCCTCATCAGACACTTTATAGAAATTCCACATGCTGTTACGATTTCCTTCTGCATATGCGGTTTGGACAATACTGCCGTCATTCCTTTCTGATAAAACAAGACCACTGTTTACATTTTTTATAATATAATCCAGACTGTTATCTTCGGTTTTTTCAAATTGCCAATAATAGTTAAGACTATTTTCCAACCCCCATTCTAATACCCTTGATCCATCTGCCGTTGAACTTTCGGGTAAACATAACATTCTTTTAATTACTTTATTTGATATCGTATAGTAATCCTCCGGAAGCCTATTCGTTATTACCTCAATATGCATGTCTTCACGGATATTTTTCAACCGGATTTCAAAGCTATTGCTTCTGGAACTTCCATTCACTTTAATATCTGTGATCTGATATCCCGGCTGCAGATCAATCAAAAGATACTGATCACTTCCTTCAGGGACTGCCAGACCACCTTCCAAAGATATTTTACCCGGTGCTATAGTCACACCCGCTCCTAATGAAGCTGTTAATGTCTTAGTATCAACTACTGCGCCCTCTTTCTCCTTCTCTTCACCTGTTGCTTTCCATAATTGAAGATTATAGTCTTCACCTTCAAAAATTTCCTGAAGAGATAATGATTCGCTGGACCTGCTTTGGGTAAGATATTTGCCTAATTGTACGTTTTTAAGAGTAAAGTATCCGTCTGCTCTTTGTTCCTTTATCCACTGCTGGTATGGGAAATAGATTCCGTCCTCAACATTTTCCAAACTGTTTTTTTGAACAACTGTGCCATTGCTATTTGCATTTAAATACATTCCACTATTTTTATTAATATAAACATACACCTGATTCTCTTCATCTAATAGAACTTCTTCCCAAAGGTATTCCTCTTTACCTTCTTCAAAGTCCCAGGTGATTACACTTGCATTCTCATTTTTTGATCCGCCCCCAATACAAAGAGTTGTATCCTTTTCTCGATTGTCAATTCGAATATCTCCCTTCGTTTCACCATTAAAACTCAGTACTCTCCACAATTGCTTCATAGAACTATCATTCGTATATAAACTGTCTGCGAAAAGATTTTCATTTTCACCTTGTGTTAAATATTTGTCATTAGATGCATTTTTTAATGTAAATGTTCCATCTGCATTTTCATTTTTTACCCATTTCTGAGCTGAATCTTCCTCATCAAGCGTTTTCTGTACAATTGTATCTCCTTCAATAGAAATGTATTTTCCACTGTTTTGATTTTTATACCGGTATACATGTTCACTCTTGTCAACGACTTCTTCAACCCACTGAAAATTCTTTGAATTTTCATGTGTCCATGTAATAACTAAGGCTCCGTCACTTGTCCCATCTTGTGCGATACATAACTCATTGCCATTTGATACATTCTGTATGCCATACCCACTTTCTATTGCATTTTCCGGCACCGTCATTAATCCGTATCGAATGGTTAAACGATCGCCTCTATCAGGAAAACCACTCTTAAGAATTAGCAATTCACCACTTTCAAGCTGTAACATCTGTCGGTTATATCCGCCTTCAACCGGACTGCTATGTACTTCCCAGGAACCTTTCAGATCTTTTCTTGTATTAATGTAAATGCCTGCCTGATTAGATGCTGTTGCCGCAATACGTCCGTCCTGTAACGTATATACATATGGACTTCCTCCGTAACCATAAGTCGTCCCGATATCGCCTGCATCCCAGGCTTCAGGATTATCAGGCTCTAAAGATATTTTGTAATTACAGGGAATCGGATTATTCGAATTCAATCCTACTGCTTCAAACACCATTATATAGTAATCTTTGTATTCACCTTCTTGAATTTGTGCCACAATTGGCATTCCCGGTCGATGCCCCACTTCGGTAACCGCCACGTCTTCTACCAGTTCGGACCAGTTTTTTCCGTCGCTTGTGGTTTTATGAACTAACTTTTGTCCATAATTAGGATCTGTTTCATCAGAATAGTAACAAATCAATTTGCCATTCGCATACATGATAAACGGTTCCCATACAGGTTCGTATCCCATATAATTTTTCCCGCCGGTAGCTAAAGTACTTGCATATTCCCATGTAATACCGGCATCTCTGCTTACATACATGTCAAAATAGGTTTCTTCCAAATCTTCCCCTTGCGGACAAACCGCACCGATGCATACAAGAGTTCCTGCCGGATACTCCCCCATCTGCTCCGGCAATTCAAAAACTTCCGGACAACACTCCATTCCCCAAGTCCTGCCATCTTCTAAAAGTACAGGGTTTGAGTTCTCAATCTGACTTAGCGGCTCCCATGTCCCCGCTTTATCGTTACTCTGATAGATTGGAAATACTTTTTTCCCGCTTTGATATTCGCCCCACTCCCAGGTGACTAAAATATTCCCATTTTTTTCTGCGTTCTCTCCGGTTTGGTATTTTAGTTGTATCGCTCTTGGGGATACGCAGCTGTTTCGTCCTTCCCATGACGAACCGGGCGTATAGATATCTCCGCTTTGCCAAACTGACTCCCCGGTCTCATTTATGTCCTCAGCTGATGCAATTATATTAATACAAAAGATGATACTGAATATAAATGCAAGACGGAAGATATGCTCTAATCGTTTCCTCATTTTCCTTCTCCTTTTATTTTTACTAAATTATAATCTTAGAAACAAATAAAATATACATATATATTTGGCACAAATGTTTAAATAAATATACTTTTCATGGTCAACTTTAGATTGTATGACGTACGCAGCAGAGGGCATGGGAAGTCTCACGCAAACCGGGCAACGCTCTCTGCTGCTGTTTTTTCAAGCGATTTAGTAAAAGAGCACTCATCATATCCGGTAGGAGGACTGGCAGCGTGTCAGGTGGATAATTCTTACACAAACTACCAACCAAAAATCTCGCGGGAATATACAGCCGTTGTGAGCCAGGAGATGCTTCACGCAAACATTCAGAGGTCGAGTAGATAAGCCCCTTACGAGGCATACCCCTCCCAGATCCGGACGTGCGGCTTTCCCGCATCCGGCTCCTTGTAAAGCTTATTATTCAACAATTATCTAGCATATACACTGACAT
>Ga0153937_1000685_pt1 | contig 12544 bp, 8 predicted proteins | sample TSNY021MetaG_FD_104680 | JGI IMG/M metagenome (GOLD analysis project Ga0153937, IMG submission 104680) | Attine ant fungus gardens microbial communities from New York, USA - TSNY021 MetaG | ecosystem: Host-associated > Fungi > Mycelium > Unclassified | place: USA: New York, Robert Murphy County... | reverse complement strand
TGATTTTTTGTAAAGCATTTTAGATTTGCCGCCCTTCTATACTTTTATTACTTTTATTTGTTAAGGTTTCGGTACTCTATAGGTGTATAGCCTGTCATTTTCTTAAAGATTTTGAAAAAATATTTGGGATTTGAATATCCAATTTCATCCGAGATGCTTTCCGCGCTTAAATTAGTTTCCAATAATAACTGCTTTGCCTTTTCCAGCCTTATTTCACTGAGATAATCGTTAAAGCTTCGGTTCAACCTTTCCTTTAGCATATTACCGCAATAAGCCGGTGTAATAAAAAATCGGGATGAAATATCCTGAATGGTAAGCTTTTTATGGTAATTATTGTCGATGTAGTCCGTAATCAAATTGAATATATCGATTTCCTTTTCATCATTTATCTGTATGGACTGTAAAATTAAAATTATATACCCGGATATCTCCTTTCGGATTTTTTCGATAGAACCGCAAAACAAGTAGCGCTTGTAAAAAACCTTCATTATATCGTCTGTTTCCGTTTTGTTCCGGACGGCGTAATCATTGACCATATGTATTAGACTGCCGCATAAATCTCCTATTTCGCCTAAAGTATGATTTGCCGCGTTTATTTCGTCAATAAATTTCGTTAATATGTCGTTGGATTTATCAGGATGATACTTTAAGTTAAAAAATATGTTTTTTATATATTCTTCAGGATAAGCGCGCTCTTCCGTTTCTTTATATTCCTTTGAGGCTAATATTTTTTTTTGATCGGTAAAGCGTATGCCCCGCAGCATTTTATCATTGAGGTTATAATATTTGTTAAGCTTATTCAGGCCCTTAAAGACATCACTCATGCAAATAAATATCTTATTGTTTTTTATAATGTCCTGAACTATGAAGGCTGTCATCTTGCCTTTGCTTATTATCCTCTCCATATCTTCCGGCTGTTCACTGCTCATAACAATAAAAAGCTGATGTCCGTTAGACGGGTTTTGCAAAACATAATAATCAATGTCACCTAAGAATTCTTTACATATATCCTTTACTGCTTTTACTAACTCCTTTTCCTTTGTGTTGACTGTAATAAGCAAATAATAGCGGTTTGACTCATCGGCCACAGTTTCGCTCCAGGGGGATAAAATTGCCTCAAGCAAAGCGTTTTGTCCGCTTTTACTTTCAAGAGAAGCTACTGTCTCCCTTAGCTGCACAATGCTTTTTTGCTGTTCTATTTGAGCAATTGCTTTTTTAAGCTGTTTTTCTATTTCCTCGGATGAAAACGGCTTTAGCACATAGCCGATCACGCGTTCCTCTATGGCTTTATTTAAATAGTCAAACACCTTATAGCCGCTGATTACAATTACCGGTTTGTTGGGAAACCGGATTCCTATCCTTTCTAAAAACTCCATGCCGTCCATTTTAGCCATTTTCATATCCGTAATAATAATATCCGGGTTTACTTCCTCAATCAGCTGCAGTCCTTCCACACCATTTGCCGCCTCGCCGGCGCATTGAATCTCTATAGAAGATATCTCGTTGATTTTATTGATCAACCCTTTACGGATAATGACCTCGTCATCCACAATAATATAATGATACATAACACTTTATCTCCCATTCAAAAATGGTAAAGTCAAGGTAACCGTCGTCCCTTCATTCGGCTGACTGTCAATTTCCAATCCGTACCTTTCCGAATACATCAATTGCAGCCTTTTATTGATGTTTGACAGTCCAATGCTGGAATTTTCAGCGCCTTCCGGAACAGATGAAGCAAAGCATATTCTATTCCTTACTTTTTTAAGGGTTTGTTCATCCATTCCCAAACCGTTATCTTTTACATATATAATGGTCTTATCCTTCCGCCTAACGACCGAAATGATAATGATCCAGGGATGGCCTTCTCCAACTAAGCCATGTTCAATTGAGTTCTCAACAATAGGCTGAAGCATAAATTTCATTACTTTTTTTTCCAAAAGCCCTTCCTCAATATCCAGCTCTAAGGATATGCCGCTTCCAAAGCGAATTTCCTGAATGGCAATATACTGTTTTATATGAGCGATTTCAGCCCGTAATTCAACCTCGTCTTCTTCAAATTCAGTGCTGTACCTTAACATATCTCCCAACGCTTTGGACATAGTCGCGATTTGCTTGTTATTTTCCATATTGGCAAGGCAGTTAATATTCTCCAGCGTATTAAATACGCAATGGGCGTTGATTTGGGACGTCAGGCTTTTAAGCCTGGCTTTAAGGTAATTGATCTCACTTATATATTTTTCTTCTATCAGTCTGTTGATTTCTTCCATCATTGTTTCATAACATCGGTATAATATGCCGATTTCATCTTCCCGTTCCTTGTAAGTACTGCGGAAAAACAAGTCCGTTCTTTTTGTTTGCTGCATAATATTGGCAAGACCCACTAAGGGCTTAACAAACAGCTTCTCCATAACATACAGAAGGATGCCAATTATAATGATCACAACGAAGATCAAAACCAATAAATAGTTCATATTTTTTGTGTAAAACTCGTAGAATGGGGCAAGTGATACTTCTGAGACTATTTTCCACTCATTAGCTGTTAACGTGCCGTAAACATAGGCTTCTATGCCGCTGCTAATGATAACGCCGCTTCTGTTTTCTGCGATAGCTTCCAATTGGCTGTCCGTTAAATCTATATGATCCATGTCCCCGTAAATGATATTTCCTGTGCTATCCATTAGGAAGCTCTTGCTCCAGGACATGCTGTTATCGGAGATCCCGCCAAAAATATCATTGTTGCACGCAATGGCGAGAATGGCGGTGTTGGCGCCCTTAACATCCGTAAAGCGCCGGGCCAGAACGACCAATTGTCTATGCTGATTATCCGTGGAACCAGGCTGCAAAATATCAATAACCTGAAGCTTCCCTGGTTCCATTAAATTATTGTACCATTGCGCTTGCTGGTAATTCTTCTCCAGTCCCATCTCTCTGTTTTTGACAAATGAATAGGTGTAACCGCTTTCCGTAAATAAATATACTCCTTGGGCATATTCATTATTTCCAATCAAATTCATGCAAATATAGGTGAACATCCGATAGTTTAACAATCTTTGATTTGCTGTGGGCAAATCGTTCCCGCTTTCCATGCCGCAGATAGACAGCATTACACTGTCATTATCATAACTGCTGAATATGAGCGAGGTGAGTAATTGATCAAGGTTTTCCAAGGTTCTGTTAATATTTGAGGTGATGGCCCGCACCTCATTATCACTTGCGGCGGAAATTTGTCTGTTATAAAAAAGCATATTATTTCTCAAGGTAAAGGTAAATATAATAATGATCGGTAATATTGAAATACCTATGAGACATGCTAATATTTTTATTCTGATGCTTTTGACAAACTTCATCCTAAACCATCCTTGCTATATTTTTAGGAACAGTTCCTTAGCCTTTTACCGCCCCCACAGTCAGTCCGCTTACGAAATAGCGCTGCAAAAAGATGTATACTATCAAAATTGGTATGGCGCTTAAAAAGCAGGCGGCAAAAAGCATATTCCACTGAGTTGCGTTTTCCATATCCCCAATAAAATTAAGCATGGTTAACGGCAGAGTTTTTTGTGCAGGAGACGATAAAAATAGCATGCCAAAGAAAAAATCGTTCCAAATAGGCACGCCCTGCGTAATGACAATTGAGACCAGCGCAGGTTTTGTCAGCGGCAAAACTATTCTCACAAAGGTGTAGGGCATGCTCGCTCCATCAATTTTAGCTGCCTCTTCCAACGCGTAGGGCACACCAGCCTTGACAAAATTACTGTACAAAAATATGGTAAACGGAAGCGCGGCTGTTATATAAAGCGCAATAGGCGCAATCGCGGTATTTCCGATGCCCAGGCTGTTAACAATACGATACATCGGAATAATGGACATTTGCGCGGATATGATCATGCCCGCTAAGAAAAAAATTTGAAAAAAATCGCCCAGCCTTCCTTTGAGCCTGGCCACCGCATATCCGGCCATAGAACAAAATATCAGCAAAAAAATCACGCTGACGCTCGTAATTATAACGCTGTTACCCAACGATCGGAAATAATTCATTTTACTGAACGCCAGCTTATAGCTTTCCAAAGAAAACACCTGAAATAGCTTTAAGTAAGAGGAAGTGTCCTTAACCTCGCGTAAGGAGCCGGATACGGCAATAATGATCGGAGATAGAAACAAAAGAAAGAATGAAGCGATCCCCGCCGTAATCAGGATTTCTTTTATAACCTTTTTCTTCATTACGCTTCCTGCTCCCTTCTTTTCATGACCGTCAGTACAACAACCGATACCGCTAAAATAAATACAAAGGCAAAGGCGGCCAATGCTTCGGCCTTTCCATACTGGCCTTCCATAAACGCCATCTTATAAATCGCATACATTAATGTACTGGAGGATGTTCCGGGCCCGCCTCCCGTTAATGTAAAGATAAAATCAAAGGATTTAAAGCCTCCTATCAAGCCCAGCATAACATTAACGGTGATAATGTTGGAAAGCATGGGTATCTTAACATGCCAAATCGTTTGCCATGCATTACAGCCATCAATTCTTGCCGATTCCAAAACCTCCTCCTGAATGTTTTGGAGCCCGGCCAGATAAATAATGGTCATAGTTCCTGATGTTTTCCACACCTCCACAAACGCGGTGGCCAGCAAAGAGGTGGACGGATTGCCAAGAAAATTTGGTGTTAAGCCGATTCCGACGCTGCTTAAAAACTCCGAAAGCATTCCGTAATAGGGCGCGTATACATAGCTCCACAGAAACGCCACCACAATTGTGCTGAATAACGCGGGCAAATAAAAAATAGTACGAAAAAACCCCTTTGCCTTTAACTTCATATTCAGGATCATTGCCAGGGTAAGTGATTGAATATTTCCGCATATAACAACAAATATGGCATAGACTATAGTATTTTTCATTGAGTTTGCCAATGTTCCGTCCCGCAGTAGATACGCGAAATTTTTTAAGCCTATAAAATCATAGGTCCCCAGACCTCTCCAATTTGTGAGCCCATAATAAAAGGACATCAAAACCGGTAGTATCCAAAATGTAATATAAAGGATCAGAGCAGGAAGAAGAAAAAGCAATAGGGTCCTTCTTTTTCTTAGCTCAACCATATTCCGAAAACCTGCCTTTCAATGCCTTGAGGCAAGAAGCGCGTAAAAGCTTCTTGCCTCTTAAGCTCTATTTAATTAGTAAGCTCTTCAAATTTACTCTGCATGGCTGTTGTCACATCTTCCGCCGTTGCGCTGCCTGTAATGACCTCTTGGAATTTTGTACACATAACATCGCTGACGCCTTCCGGCCAGGCATTGTTCAAATTATAAATGTTTCTATGATCCTTATACCGTTCCAGATATTCCTGAATCAATGGACGCGAATCTTCGATGCCTTCATAGCATAAAATATCAGAGCTTTTTTCCACCCATTTATCAAACAGCGGAGTGCCTTCCGTAAACCAATATTCCAGCACTTTTTGGATTGCGTCCTGGTTACTTGAGTTTTCGCTGACAAAAATCCCGTTTGACGGAGTCAGGTTGTATATAAACTCTTCGCCCTGCTCATTAGAAGGAATGCAGAATATGCCTTTTCCAAATTCAACAGCGCCTTGCTGTATTAACGCGTCGTAACCGAAGCTGCCGTCAAAAATCATAGCGGCTCTTCCATCTAAAAACGCTTGCCGGCTTTGCTCCTGTGATAATCCTAATGAGTTTTCAATAGCGTAACCATTATCATATAAATATTGATATTTAGAAATTGTTTCTACCCATTCCGGGTCGGTAAATTTTGTTTCTCCTGTGAATAATTGATTGTCAAAATCATAGTTATCCGCGTAAATAGCCGAAGCGCCAAGCTGATATACGCCAAACTGAATTACATAGGATTGCTTATCACCCATAGTAATAGGTGTAAAGCCCGCCTCTTTTAGCTTTTCACAAATATCAACGAATTCCGTCCAGTTTTCCGGAAGCTTCTCTATGCCGGCTTCTTCAAATACGTCCTTGTTATACCAGGTTGTCAGAAAGCTGCTGCCTAGCGGTATTGCGTAAGCCTTTCCGTCAAATGTATATGATTGCACGATGTCATCTCTAAATTTGCCCATTTGCGAGAAGCCCGACATATCCTTAACATACCCGGCTTCAACTAAATCCTTTGATTGCAGACCTGCCCACCATGTAAAGAAATCAGGCCCTTGTCCGCTGGCAAACTTCAAACGGACAGTTTGTTTATATTGGTCTGTGGGCAGCTGCTCCACTTCAATATTAATGTTAGGATATTTCTCCTTTACCAGTTCCGGCATCCAGTCTAAATAAAAATCCTTATCATCTGTTGTCGGCCTTGTGGTGACCATGATGGACAATGTTACTTCCTGGGAATCTTCCGTGCTGCTTGACGGAGCATCACTGGTAACCGCAGCGCCGCCGCTTGAGGCTGCGTCATTGCTCGTTGCCGTATTGTTGCCGCCTCCACAGGCAGCTAAGGACAACAAAAGGCATCCCGCGATCAAAAAGCTTACTAATTTCTTTTTCATAGAATGTATCCCCCTTCAGATACAGAATTTTTAAGATTCATGTGGAAATCTCTTTAAAATATTAGTCTAATGACAAGTAACTTTTCTATAGTTTTATAGGTAACTTTTTTATACTATATGTATAAATGATAACAGCTTATTGATAAGTCGCAATGTTTTCCGGCAAATATTTCCAGCATATTTGACTTATTTACGCCGCCATAGTAACGTTCCCGCAAACAGCCTTAGCAGCCGGCCGTTACGGGTTGACAAAAAATACCCCATCTGATAAATTTATGCGAGCAAAAGGCTGAAAATATAAGCTTTTATTTAAAAGGAGTACGTTGCGATGGAAAAATCAATGGAAAAGATTGTATCCCTTGCTAAGAACCGTGGCTTTATTTACCCCGGCTCGGAGATATACGGAGGATTGGCAAATACATGGGATTACGGCCCGCTTGGCGTTGAGCTTAAAAACAATGTAAAAAAAGTATGGTGGAAAAATTTTGTGCAGGAAAGCCCGTATAACGTTGGGGTGGATTGCGCAATTTTAATGAATACCCAGACCTGGGTAGCCAGCGGCCATGTAGGCGGCTTTTCAGACCCGCTGATGGATTGCAAGGAGTGCAATGAGCGGTTTAGGGCCGACAAGCTTATTGAGGATCATCTTAATGATACGGGAGCTTCGGAAATTGTAGACGGCTGGTCCAATGAAAAAATGTCGGACTATATTAAGGAAAAGAAAATTCCCTGTCCATCCTGCGGCAAGCATAATTTTACCGATATACGCCAATTCAATCTGATGTTCAAAACTCATGCGGGAGTTACGGAAGACAGCAAGAATGTAGTTTACCTTCGTCCTGAAACAGCTCAGGGCATTTTTGTGAATTTTAAAAATGTCCAGAGGACCTCCAGAAAAAAGATTCCCTTCGGCATAGGCCAGATAGGAAAGGCCTTCCGCAACGAAATAACCCCGGGTAATTTTACCTTCCGCACCAGAGAATTTGAACAAATGGAGCTGGAATTTTTTTGCAAGCCCGATACCGATCTTGAATGGTTCCAATACTGGAAAGAATTTTGCACAAATTGGCTGAAAGAAATGGGAATAAAAGAAGAAAGCCTGAGAATCCGTGACCACAGCCCCGAGGAGCTTTCCCATTACAGTAAGGCAACGACGGATCTGGAATTCCTCTTTCCTTTTGGATGGGGCGAGCTTTGGGGCATTGCAGACAGAACAGATTTCGACCTGAAGCAGCATCAGGAGCATTCCGGCGAGGACATGAGCTATTTTGACCCTGTCACCAACGAACGTTATATTCCTTATTGCATAGAGCCGTCCCTTGGCGCTGACCGCGTTACTCTGGCTTTCCTTTGCCAGGCTTACGACGAAGAATTGATAAGTACGGACGAGAAGGGAAAAGAGGATGTGCGGATCGTGCTTAGGCTTCATCCGGCCCTGGCTCCTATCAAGGCGGCTGTGCTGCCCCTTTCTAAAAAGCTTACCGAGCCTGCTCTTGAAATATATAATGACCTGCGCAAGCATTTCATGTGCGACTATGATGAGGCCGGTTCCATAGGCAAGCGTTACAGGCGGCAGGATGAGGCCGGAACGCCCTTCTGCATAACCTATGACTTTGATTCACTTGAGGATAAGTCCGTAACCGTCCGTTTTCGGGACAGCATGGAGCAGCAGCGCATACCTGTGACCGAGCTTGTAAACTTTATAAATTCTAATATGTAAATTTCTATCAATCTAAGGAGGATGCTATTATGAGTACAAAGTACGTTTATATGTTTTCCGAGGGCAACGCGGGAATGCGTAACCTTCTGGGCGGAAAAGGCGCGAATCTTGCCGAAATGACCAATCTGGGTCTTCCCATACCTCAAGGCTTTACCGTTTCCACCGAGGCCTGCACTCACTACAACACCTCAGGCAAGGTGCTTTCTCAGGATATCCGGGACCAGGTAAATGAGGCTATGGTAAAGCTGGAAGCCATAAGCGGCAAAAAATTCGGCGATAACAAGAACCCTCTTTTGGTTTCAGTCCGCTCCGGGTCCCGGGCTTCCATGCCGGGTATGATGGACACCGTTTTAAACCTGGGCCTTAACGACGAGGCTGTGGAAGGCTTGGTGGCAGCCACTAATAACCCCCGCTTTGCTTATGATTCTTACCGGCGCTTTATTATGATGTTTTCCGATGTTGTTACCGGCGTTTCCAAATCCAAATTCGAGAGAGTATTGGATGAATATAAGGAATCAAAAGGCTACGGCAGCGATTTGGATTTAAACGTAGAAGATTTGAAAGCCATCGTAAATAACTTTAAGTCCATTTATGAAGCCGACCAGGGCAAGCCCTTCCCCGCCGATGCCAAGGAGCAGCTTTTTGAGGCCATTTGCGCCGTGTTCCGCTCCTGGGATAACCCGAGAGCCTTTGCCTACAGAAGGATGAACGATATTCCTTATGATTGGGGTACAGCCGTAAATGTGCAATCCATGGTGTTTGGCAATATGGGCGATACCTCCGGCACAGGCGTTGTCTTCTCACGTAACGCCGCCACCGGCGAAAAGAAAATATACGGCGAATACATGCTCAACGCCCAGGGCGAGGACGTTGTGGCAGGCGTTCGCACTCCCAAGCCCTTTGACGAGCTTAAAAATGATATGCCTGAAATATATGAAGAATTTATTGGATACGCAAACAAGCTTGAGCAGCACTACAAAGACATGCAGGATATGGAGATCACCATTGAAAACGGAAAGCTCTATTTCCTTCAGACCAGAAACGGCAAGAGAACTGCCCCGGCCGCGCTGAGAGTTGCCGTGGATATGGTGGCGGAAGGTCTTATTACAGAGGAGGAAGCCCTGCTTAAGGTAGATCCCAAGCAGTTAGATCAGCTTCTTCATCCCGCCTTTGACCAAGCTAAGCTTAAAGCCGCCAAGTCAATTGGAAAGGGCTTGCCTGCTTCTCCGGGCGCTGCGGCCGGCAAGGTGTACTTTACGGCTGAGGACGCCCAGGTGGCTGCCGAAAAGGGAGAAAGAGTAATATTGGTTCGTTTGGAAACTTCTCCTGAGGATATTGTGGGTATGTCTGTTTCCCAGGGTATATTGACAGTTAGGGGAGGTATGACCTCTCACGCCGCCGTTGTGGCCAGGGGCATGGGCCGCTGCTGCGTATCAGGCTGCGAAGACATCAAAATGAACGGGGAAGCGAAATATTTTGAGCTAGGCGGCAAGAGATTTGTAGAAGGTGATTATATTTCTCTGGACGGCTCGTCAGGCAATATTTACGGTGAAGACCTGCCTACGGTAAAAGCTGAAATATCCGGCGACTTTTCGGCCTTTATGGCTTGGGCCGACAAGGTACGCACCTTGAAGGTGCGAACCAACGCCGATAACCCGGCGGACGCCGCTACAGCGCTGGAATTTGGCGCGGAAGGCATTGGTCTTACCCGTACGGAGCACATGTTCTTTGAAGAGGACCGTATACCCAAGATGCGGGTAATGATCCTTTCCGATTCTGAGGAAGAAAGAAGAAACGCCCTTAACGAGCTGCTTCCTTATCAGAAAAACGACTTTATCGGCATTTACGAGGCCATGGGAGAGCTGCCTGTTACCATCAGGCTGTTGGATCCTCCTTTGCATGAGTTCCTGCCTAATTCGGAGGCGGAATTTGAAACAGTTGCCAAGCTTATGGGCAAGCCTGTTGAGGAATTAAAGACCAAGGCTCAGGGACTTCATGAGCTTAACCCAATGATGGGACACAGAGGCTGCCGCCTTGCCGTATCCTACCCGGAAATTGCCGAGATGCAGACAAAAGCCATCATTGAAGCGGCTATTGCGGTAAACAAGAGCAAAGGCATCAACATTGTACCGGAAATTATGATACCTTTGGTTGGCGAAATAAAAGAGCTGCGTTATGTAAAAGACATAATCGACAGGACTGCCAAGGAAATAATTGAAAAATCCGGCGTCAAGCTTAACTACATGGTGGGAACCATGATTGAGATACCACGGGCTTGCCTTACGGCGGATGAAATTGCCAAGGACGCCGAATTCTTCTCCTTTGGTACTAATGATTTGACTCAGCTGACCTATGGACTTTCAAGAGACGACGCGGGTAAAATCCTCAACGATTATATCGACAAGAATATTTATGAGGGCGACCCTACAGCCAAGCTTGACCAGGTAGGCGTTGGAAGCCTCATGAAGGTTGCCGTTGAGAAGGGTAAATCAACCCGGCCCGACATTAAGCTGGGTATCTGCGGCGAGCATGGAGGAGACCCATCCTCCGTTGAGTTCTGCCATCGTATCGGCCTTAGCTATGTATCCTGCTCGCCATACCGGGTGCCGATTGCGAGATTGGCGGCGGCCCAGGCGGCTATTAAATATAGGAACGCAACCGGCAAGTAAGAAGAATTAGCTTATCATTCCTTGAGACAAGACTATTCTTCTAGGTTCAAACGGTAAAATATCAGGTGAATACTAGATTGTTTATGCTATCAAAAACTGATAGCATAAACAAATCTTTTACCTCATAGATTTAACAATGGTTTTATAAACAATTGGCACGCGAGTGAAAAAATTAGGACATTATATTGCTCAGGAGGAATCAAAAGTTTTTTCTTTTCCCTGGATTATGGTATACATAAAATTATCTTTGTCGAGATGCCTTCTTACGCTGGCTGGCTAAGGATATAAAACCGATCAGGCCAAAAATCGAGAATAGGGGGGTTGAGAAAATATGTTTTTTTCACACATCAAATATTATACTAAGGCGGTTAAATTTGAGTACATCTGCGAGCATTGCGGAAAGGAAAGCGGACTACAGACAGCCGAATTTCGTATAGGTGCTACTTCAGATTTAAAGGGATGGAATTTGTCTGAAAAGGCAGATCGTAAACTGACAGAGGATGCTCAAAAAAGTGTAGTAAAAAACATGGCCAAATATCGTAAGGATGTTGAAGAAAAGCAGAAATTCTGTGATTTCTTTCCAAACGAGTGTCCCCATTGCGGAAAGAAGCAGCGGTGGGGTAAAGGAAATACTAAACGTAATCAGCTTATATTTACACTGGTGTGTGCCGGAGCGGGTGTGGCGGCCAGCCTTTTTCTTAACAAGGCTGACGGGTTTAATCTGGCCCTGATGATATTTTGTGCGGCCATAGGTTTTTTTATCGGAATATGTGCAGGCCCTATTATTTTTATATGTAAACAGGCGGCTTTCCCGCCAAAACTAGAGCATGTACCGGTGGTTCACTGGCCTGAGGATGTAGACGCATTAAGCGGCAGTAAAAACACCTGAACTTTTTGACCGCTTCGTAAGAAAAGAGTGTGTGCCATAATTGCTCTTGAGACATTTCAATTATGGCACATTTCTATTGTCGGTACCCTCTAAAGTACGTCGCAGAGATATGCCGGCAAATATTTGGGGGAGGAAATGAAGTGGATCAGATTTTTGAAAAGATGAATAATAACTATTGCGACAAATATTATCCCAAAGGCTCTGTGTATGAGAAATTAAATGCTGAGCATAAACGGGGCTCCGTAGTGTTAGCGGTGTTTCTTGTGCTTATGGGGTGCTTTTTCGGAGCCGTACTTATTAAGGTGATATCCATAGTTGTTGAAGATATACGCGGTGGAAACACTGATTTGCAGTTTTCACTAATTATTCTGGCTGTTGTATTGATACCGTTCTTGCTTTGTGTTCTCGGGCTTGTGTATGCTGTTAAAAACTATCGCAAAGGCGCAGCCGTTCGGATCAAAAAGAGTATGGAGCTAAGCGGTTTGAGCGAGGAGGATGTCCGTGAGTTTGATCGTCAGGCCATGCAGTCCGACAGCTATATCCTGAAGTTTAAAGACGGCATTGCCGCCAAGGTTGCAGCACAGATGGATGGTATCCTGACAAGAGATTATCTTTGGATGGGTAGTACAACAGGCTTAATTGTAAAGCGAGAGGATATCATTGCTGCCTGCTTTTACAAATGGAGTTATTATGCAGGAAAGAAAAAGATATGGTGTCAGAGCGTGGCAGTGTTAACCCGGCAGGATAAAATGTCC
>Ga0153937_1000683_pt1 | contig 12566 bp, 16 predicted proteins | sample TSNY021MetaG_FD_104680 | JGI IMG/M metagenome (GOLD analysis project Ga0153937, IMG submission 104680) | Attine ant fungus gardens microbial communities from New York, USA - TSNY021 MetaG | ecosystem: Host-associated > Fungi > Mycelium > Unclassified | place: USA: New York, Robert Murphy County... | reverse complement strand
TATCTCTTTGTGACGAAGACCGGTCTTCCTCTCATTTACGCAAGTTCCTTCCAGATTGTTAGCTTGGATATCTGTGTCGACGACAAAGCTACAGCAGCCTGTGGATAAGGATACTCCAGAAGGTAATGTCTTTTGATGTTCATTATAACTTCTTCATAACCCTCCGCAGGGCGCACACTCATTTCACAAGTCTCTCGAGCACTTTGTGTCATTCAAGGTATTGCCCTGAGTCACGGAGCCAGTAAATTATTCTTGAGTCGGAAGTATAGCTTGGACGTAAGTATTTGCATCTCGCATTTCCCCCTAAAAAACTCTTTATCGAAGATATAGTAAAGGTTTTGCTGGAGCTTTTACTTGCTTCAAGACACCTGTGTTTGATGAACAATGAAGAGGATCGGTCTACTGGCTCGAATCAACAGCACGCCCCACTTACGTCAACCGTGCTCGATACATTGCTTTGTATTCTCGTAGACTCTCCCTCCGCTCTGAGGACGTTTGAACATGCTCAGGGTGTCCAACTCGTTGTAAGGATACTCAAGCGGGCGGGGACACCCCGAGAAGTGCGGTATGTCAAACAATTGCTGCGATTCAATCCCCCCAAAAAAGAACACAACTGAGACAACTGCTTTTTTATTATAGGATGAAATGTCTGGAATTCCTGTACTTTTATTTACTGGATGAGACCGGACCTCCAGAATTAGCGCTTGAATCAAAGATGATGCCACCAGCCTTGCCAACGGAATTGAAACACGGCTCAGGGTCGTCCACGTTCTTGTCCTCTTTATCTTTGTCTCGTTCGACAAGTGGTAGGCCATCCCAACCAGCCATCTCAGTATCATCTCTATCTACGCCTGCGAGCTCTTCTCCAGAAAAACCATTCGACCTATCAAAGTTCCGGTCGACCTTCAAAACAGGTCCCAACACGCCAAGATCCTCATCTAAATTCCCCAGCCATCAGCCTCGACATGACATCATGATGTTGAAGCGAGACATTGACTACGAACCTCTTAGCCCGAGAAAACCCGGGTTTGGAGAGCAGGTCGGCATGTCAACTTTACGCCCTCGTGTGCAGACAACACACGGACAGCAGCCTTGTACTCCCAGTCGTAGTCTTACGCATAGCTCCAAGTTGTCTATCAGTGTCAGCAAAAATGATTTCCCGGGCAACGGGGGTGATGAAAGGAGGAAAACGACTGATGAAAAGAAACAGTTTTTGGGAACGATGCTTGGGAATGTTGATGCGTTGGTGGAGGGGGTTAGAAAGGCGGGTATCTGGCATTTGGATTGATTTGTTCTTTGCATACGATGATGTATATATATATTGTACGAGTTAATGATTGTCTGTCTATTCCATCCCGAACCAACGTTTAAGTTTGTATAATCCTGTACCTTGGCCTGGCTTTTGCTGGGATGAGGCAGTCGAGTTGGGTGCGATGTGGTCCTCTGCAGGGGATGAACGACCTGCATCTAGTGCGGCGGAAAAGGCACGCTCCATTATTCGCTTTTCCTGATCCTGGGTGAGGGGTATTGGAGGCGGTTTTGGTGGCTGGGAGGGGGAACGGGACAAAGTGCCTGTGCGCGCTAGGGCCTTGGCCTCCTCGTCTACATCATCAAAGACGTCTTGTTTGACTGCACCTATGGCGTAAGAGTAGATGCCGAAGGCGAGGAGTCCGAGTCCAAGGCCGGTAAAAGCGTTGCGGAGGCGATAGGGCTCACGGGCGCGCTTGAGACCAGGAGACATGAGCTGAGGCAGAGTAAGCAGAGGGGCAGTTGAGGAAATAATAATATACGGACGCCATTCCGTGGTCTGTAGGTCTGTTGCGCTTGTCTTCTGTCGAGATACTGCATGAGGCAGTGTTTGGCAAGGATGTTGTAACCAAACAGCAGGTCTCATGTTTTAATAGTTATTGTTATTGTCAGCGACTTTGACAAACGGACCGAGTTTCGTGACGTGACGTGACTCGAATTCTCTCTCATCGTAAATTCAGCTTTTTCTCCTTTTTCCTTTGACCGCTCACCATCATGTCCCGCCGTCATCGTCCGCTGTACAGAACGGCATCTATCTGCATATCCCTCATTGGTGCTCTGACCAATTCTGCCATCGCTGTTCAGGTGTTCTCAGCATGCCAGGTTGTGAAATGGGGCGAGGTCGAGAGCGAATGGGCGGGCGATAGTTGGATTCAGGTTGCCGATGGCATCAAGATCATGTGTATGCTGCTCTCCCTCTACTTTGTTTCTTCAGCCTCGGTCTGTGCTATCGGATTAGTTGGAATCCTCAAGGTGCGCTTTGTGCTTTTTTCTCAGGGTTTGATTGACTCTTGGTCCGTACAGAGCAAAGCCTCGCTGGTGAGGTTTTACAGAGACTACTCTATTGCAGACCTTTCCTTTTGTGCGCTTGCCACCCTCGGGGGCTCCTATGCTGCATTCATGTCGTCTACGCGTGCCATCCTTTGTGAAGAGTTTTCGCGCCACCCGGAACTCATGCGTGATATGCTTGAGATGGGGCTCAATTCGGAAAATTGTGAACACTGGCTTGCAAGGGCCATGACGGTGCTGATTGGTGCTATGGTCGTTCTTCTCGTCGTGAGGGTATGTGTTATTGCTCTTGACCTTATTGATTTTGACGCTGTTAAATAGCTGCATTTCTTGCTTGCTGTATCCAGCTTTTACTCGCAGCTCACTCGGCAACACACCCGGTGCTCGTCGAGTTGCTGCTCCCACCTGCCAATGCATTCGCGTGGTGGGTCTCGACGCATCAGTCTCGTTTCATCGACAGATGACGATGCTGAGATGGTCTATGTCGCGGTGCCCCGCAGCTCGCTGCCGCGTGAAGTGCAGACGACGGCTCAGGAAATGTGGATGTCGTCCTGCTCGGCGTCTGAGCACCGCCACCGCCACCACCGTCACTGTTCACGAGAGATGGGGAGGATACGGCTGCCAGTGAGGCAGGACGAGGGGCTGCTGGGCGGAAAGGCGTAGGCAGTGAATTGATTTATGTGTAAAGTAGTACATTTATGGGATTTGTAAGAATGTGGATGACGTAAGAGAGAGTATGGACTGTGTGTTGGTGCGAGTTTGGCACTCGCCATGCTCTCTCTCCTCGCCCTCCTTTTCTTCCTCCTCACCGTCCATGCCGACCCCGCCAACATCCCCTTCACCGACTGCTTCGACGCCGACAACACCACCCAGAGAGCCACCATCGACACCGTCTACGCCCAGGTCCTCAAGAACACCGACTCTCTCAACCTCACTGTGCTCGCACACACTCCCCAGCCCATTGAAGGCTTGACAAACACCTCTGGCGGCAGTCTCTGTATGTCTCCCTGCCAACCGTCCTCAGAGCCATCTGACAGCACACAGCTACTCTCTTTACAACCACCTCGGTCCTCACACTCAATGCCTGGACAAACAGCTCTTTCTTTTGCGACACCCTCCGTCCACCATCTCCTCTTCCTTCCCTCGACAATGGAACAAAAACCTATTGCCCCCTTGCCACAGGTCCTTTCGCTTTTTCAGCAAGCGTCCCGTGGGGTCGCGACAGGGCATTCACTACCCTCATCACCCGCCTCCGCGCAGTTGATCCAAACAGCACAGAGTTGCTTTGCATCGATGTACATACCACTCCATTAGATCCTTCAGAGAAGCAAGGTCCCTATGGACATGCCCGTGTCATACTCTGGGCCACCGTCGCCTTGGCCGGAGCTTACTGGTTCTTGGTCGGCATCGCCAGAATCGTCTCTGCGTGGGGAAGAGGCGTTACCAGGACTGACAAGGGCCTGTGGGGCAGATTCCAAAGTGGTGGCTTTATCCTTGCCAGTGCCATCAGTGGTGAAAGGCTCGCCACTTCTCCAGCTCTCATTCGTTTCTGTCAGTTTTTCCTCGTCTCCTGTCCATTGCCTCCTGACAACCGCCAAGGTACCCCTTCATTACGGGATGTCATATTTCATACCCAGTGGTGTGCCGCATTGGCCATGGTTGCCGTACAATGGCCTTCGTTCATTTGTGAGCTCTTCCTTCCGCTCAAAGGCCCCAACTGATCCGTTCAAAGATCCTCTCTTGACGCAAACCGCTTGGTCTACTCTTTCTTTTAGTGCGTACACTCATCTCGTGCCTTCCTGTCTGACTGACATCCAGCTTAGATGTGACTCTAGTTGGACGTTCACATCCATACCATTGGGATCCGCTTTCTACCCTGCCATACTCACCCCCTTCAGATTTCGCTGATCAACTCTCAGATCCATCTTCACCCCTTTTTATTGACCCAACAATACCAAACACGCTCTTCACCCTGCCATCCAATGCCTCCGATGGCATCTCATCCTTTGCTTATGCTGTTGGCGTTCGACCAGAAGATCTTTTCCCCAATTGTCTCATCATCTTCCTTGCCATCGTGGCCGCCACCATCGTTCTTTCTGTGCTCCTGTGGGCACTCGATTATCTCATGGTCGCCGTTGTCTTGAAATCATTATCGCGGCCTGGATACTCAACTCGAGCACGAAGTCCCGCGTTTGGTGCGAGTGTTTCTACTAGGAGTACTCTGAACAAGGAACAAGATGTCTCCTTGTCCCCTGTGCTAGGTGAAGAGAGCAAGAGTCTCACTGGAAATAGTACCATGTTTGGTAGCCGTCAAATCGGCACGCATCGGTCATGGTGGCGGCTGCGTACCGGCATAGGTTCTTTCCACGGTAGCGTCCTTCATGGAAACCTTGTTCGCATCTTGGTTTTGTTCCATCTTCCTATCACTATCTTCTCAGTGTACGAGATGATTCAGCACGCTCCTCTAGTGGCCCGTGCAAGGACTGTATTAGCTGCATTGTCCTTTGCCATCTTTTCCGTTCTCATCCCTCTTCACCTGGTTCTACGGGTGACGTTCACAACCACCAATAAATTGTACGATGAAACGCGGACATTACTTTCTCTTGGGCCTTTGTATAATCATTATCGGCATGGTTCGCAGATGTTTGCAACGCTGCTATTCGCTAACAACATCGCTTTCGGGGTGACAATCGGGGCTGGGCAAAAAAGTGGGACAGCTCAGGCTATTGTCATCCTCGTTGTCGAGGTGATATCAGCACTGGGGACCAGTATCTGGCTACCGTGGGGTAGCGGCGCGGGCATGGGTCTCATCAGTTTCTTATTTTGCGTCGCAAGGATTGTTGTCGCTGTCCTTCTAGTCATTTTAACTCCTGTGGTATGTGTCCTCTGAAGTGATTCTCTCTCTCTTTCTGATCTCGATGCCACACATAGATCTCGATCGGACCAGGACCAGGTGGTTGGGTTGCATATGGGATTCTCATCATTCTAGCTCTTGTTTATCTCGCCCTTCTTCTCATGCTTCTCTTCAAATTAATTGAAGCTATTGTTCGCATCTTGGGTGGCGTAGGATTTGACCGGAGTCGTCGCTCATCTGACGCCGGTCTTGTCGGTGTCCTTGGTCTCTTAGGCTGCTGCGGTCTTCAGCCTAGGTCGAAGAAACGGAGAAGGAGATCGAAGCAAACGTTGTCACAGCAGTCAACTGTTAACGGCCCTCAGCTCTTGCCGCAAAAGAGTTCTGACATGGCTTCTTTCCATTCACAAACTGCTCTTGGTAAACCCCCTAGTCCCGGATTTGTCCATCGTGATACCGGCAGAAAAATATCCATGAATTCTGGGCCTCCGCCTAGTGTGTTGAGGCCTGAACATGCATTACCGAGACCGTACAGGGAGGATGATGATGATGAGGGTTTCATCATGAGCGCTTGGCAATCATATCCACTCAGGCATGGGTATGTACCTGTCTCAGAACCAGCATCGACGCCAACGTCGACACCTCCCAAAAGTGGTTTTTCGAAAGTTGGAGGAGGAAAATCACATATCGATACGCCCTATGCAATTATGGACGGAACTACCAGTGCCTTTTCACCCATGACGCAGACAAATAAGTCGGGTCAGGATGCTCCTAGCCTACCTATACATTCGTTTGGCAACGGTTCAACGCATACGTTCCCTTCGTTCAGGCAGAATGGAAGTAGGTCGACGTTGCCGAGAGCGAGTTTGTCTGCTTCTGGTGGTGTTCCTGTAAAATCGAATGTGTTTTATGAAGATGATGACCCTCCGCCTTCGTTATCGTCTTTAACCAATATTGCAAGACAACCCGAATATGGTCAATTGCCACCTGGAGCCATGTTACCCGCCCATGTACGAACGAAATCACAAACGGCGATTATTGAAGACGCGAGCAAGCTTTATGGACTTGCTGCTTTGACAGGTGCTGCTGGTCCTAGTGGCAGTGGTGGTGGTGCTTCTGGTTCTGGTATCAGTCATCATAATAACAACCCACCAAACTTGAATACGAGTTCTGCATGGTCACACCCTTCCCCTCCTCAATTTACAGTTGCGGGACCTAACGATGATGATGATGATGACGACGACGATGATGATAGCACAGTCGAACAACAACCTGCCAAGAAGAAACCTTGGTATCGTATTATCCGGCCGACGACAGGCTCTTCCTCCGTGGCTCCCCCACTACCTCCATCACAACCCATGATCGATCCTGAACACGGCGGTTTGGTGACCAATGCCGCTGGAACATCGAGCGGTGTTGTGGGATCTAGTAGTAGCGGTGGTGATGGTGGCGATTCTAAGACGGTGACACAGCATCCTACAAGGTCGTTTGTTGTGATCCGGAAACCTCAACCGTAAAGAGTTTTTGCTTGCTCTCTCGTCAAACTGCTCCTTCCCCTTGTATGTGTGTGTGTTTTTGAAATTCTTCCTTATCTGTCGCTGTTTCGGGTCAAGTTATCATTATCTTGCATTTGTCTGGTCGGGTCTCATCGTCGTCGTGTGTGCTCACTCTTACTCTCTTCCTCTGTCGTTGATTCTACTGGGTCACGTAGGGACCTTTGATTTTTTTGTGGAATAAGAAAATAATATAGTTTGACTGGTTTCATAGACCTTTCTTTGATGTTATTCTTGTATCAGTATTGATCACCGTCTTCTCATGTTCTTACTGATGGCTTAGATGGGGTGCTTCCAATGCTGCTTCCAATGCATGTCATGGATTACATGTGGACATTCAACGATCGTGTAAGTAAACAAGTCAACAAATTAAAAAAACCCGAGTCTACTACATACATATACATCACTTGGAACCAAGTGCTTTAGGAATCAGAATCAGGGAGATCCACCAACCCAAAATATACGGAAATCTCCTCCACCCTTCTTCCACCATCCATAGAGTCCCTCCTGTCGTTTTCGCCGTGACATCATCACAGTCGTATCAACACTATCACACGAATCACTCGACGCGTTGCTGGACGTCGATTCCATGCGTGTGATCGGTGATGTCGAGTCCATCAAACGGTTAATTTGGTCCCAGTGTCCCCCTGTAGCAAGGAATCCACACTCGCCAATCACATCATCCTCTGCACGAACCACTTCCTCATAAATCATCTTCCCTTTCTCTTTCCCTCGGCTCATGAAATTCAGAGACATTTCTTGCACCTCAATACCGTCTTCACTAAACGCTACCAGCTGGAGAAAGGGTGGTGCATCAGTCAATTTTTTTTCACACAAACGAGGAGAGATATGTCGAGGTGGAGATTTCCACGTGATAATAGCAAGCGATGGATACGCCGCATAGTTAGATGGGAGAGGCCATGGAAAAATGTGTGTTTTGCGTCCACGAGTAAGGAAAATGACATTTCGCGTCGTTTCCGTGGGTATGGCTCTGGAGACGCTTGTACTCAACCCCGGTACAGGCAGTTCGCACCGAACAGGTAAGATCCATTTTGGGGGCGAGGCATATTCAAAGGATAGACGTGCTCGGACGCGGTGTGTGCTCGCTGCGGCTATCGGTGAATCTCTTGGATTGAGAAATTGGCTCCCTCCTGGGTCTTGGTTCAATGCAGATACAAAACTATCATCTGGAAGTTCTATTTCTCCCACAGCGGAGTCGGCTGTCCGAATCCATCCAGCTTTTTTGTCGAAGACAACAAACAAGCTGAGTTGAGGGCCATAATTGATGAGTGGTGCCGATAAGCCAGTGGGCGAGCTGCGAGGAGTAACATCACGAACAGTACTGGTACTCTCGCCACGCCTATGCCAGGTAGCGCTACTACCCGTCACGTCTGACAAACTTCGAGTGACCTCCTGTACAATTTGTTGAAAGAAGGCTATCTTGCGTGGCTGCATTGGCGTGTAGAATTCCTGTAATGCAGGGCCTTAAACAAACGAAGAGCGAGTTAGAGGCATCAAATAGATACTTACTTTGACAAATCTAAACACTCTTTCTCCCTTTGGCACTTCGTATAATAAGATGTTACATTTAATTGCGACTGCTAGAAGCTGACCATGCCTTCCTAGCCGATTCTCTTCGTTCCATATCGCATAAGAAGTAACGGGTGTGCCCGCTAATCGTGAATTGGGTGTTGCAAGTGGAACAAAATCTGCTGCCCACAGCAAAGGAAGATCATCTACAACATCCCAACTCGAATAATCAGTGCTTTCCCGACAGGATGTAGGGCCCTGTTGATTTGATGACATCGTGTTGGTATGTCTATCCAATGGACTGGTCTGTACCGCAGAACCTAACATATTATGAAGAGAAACTAGATGCTGTTCCGGAGATTTCAGGCCACGAGCGATGTTTGAGATGCTTGCCTGATTCCAGTGCTTTTTAGCCGATGATATTTGAGTTTTCCAGATTGGTGATCGGCGCATATCCAACGGAAGAGCACCCTGTGTGAAATGATAAGAGAGTATATGTTTCAGAAGAGGCAATCCTCAACTTTTCGTGCAATAGTCCACTTGGCTAGGTTAGTTAGACTATGAAGATTATACATTCTTAGAGTGCGGATCGCCTCCCCGTCTTTTGATCCTGGCAAACCATGCTCTGGGCCGACAAGGGCGAGCACAACGCCTTGTGTATTTCCATCAATACCTTCTCCCTGTTCGATAATGGACATTTGAAATACTCTAAGTGCCAGTCAGTATGAACCTTATCTGATTGGTTAAGATGGTGTACCCTTCTCCTTCCCAGATGGGCCTTGCTTGAGCTTCATCGGGGGTTTTGACGTTAATCCCACCTGTTTCTGACCATTCTTGCGGGAACATATCAAGCACAGAGAGACCTTCGTCGTGGCCTATGAGCAACAGCCGATCCGAGTTCAGTGGTAGGATGCATTGTATTTGCGAAGTTGAATGAGGCAAGAAACGAGATCCGAAATGGCTAAGCTTCAGGTGTGAGGGGTGAATTCTCTGGGTGATGAACGGTGGTGGTGACGTTGTAGATCTGGGTTGTTTCAGTTCTGGACCTGCATTATCTTGTAAGCTCAATGCATTAGTTTGAACGTGGAGCTCTAATGTGTCTGTCACTATCCGAGGGACACTGCTTTTGGGTACTCGCTACGAAAGACGATAGTTAGGTTCGTAATTATGCAGAAACGACGAAAACACATCACTGGTCCAGGTTCGAGGTCCCAGCCTCGCTCCCGCCTTCTCTGAAGTTCCTCCGGCGTTGTGTCACTGTATCGTTCAGCGGCTCTGATTTGATATTGAATGTCAATCCACGTGGGCTACACATATAATCCACTGACCGACCTTTTCTCTATCCAATCTTTCCATCTCCCAAATCTGCAGGATTGATCATGAGCGTGCGTCAATTCGACAGGCGATACATGCCTCGAGTTCGGACCATGCTGTTGTGCAAGATCATCATACGCCGGCAGCTCGCCGCCTCCAGGAGTTGTTTGTTCGTCCTGCTCAACATCCTGGGACTTTTCAAACATGTTGGAAGAGAGAAAGGGAAAGCAATACACCGTCGCGTGTCCGGCCTTTAATTAATTGCTCTCGCTCTGGGTATAACGACCAGTCACCTGATATGAGAGAGAGAGACTATATTTATAGATCTCATATATGCACTCCCAGGAAAGAGTGTGGCTCACTTCATTACCGATCTTGCTGCCTCAAGTGGTCAGGTCCTGCTTGTTTCTAAAGAAAGAATATTTATTTAGTGACCTGGATCATTTCCTTGAGTTGTCTCATGATCTTTTTATTATTTGACTATTGATTTACTGAGAGATAAATTAGTGATAAATTAATTAGTCTTATCTGATACCTGTCTTGCCTCAGGAACTGAGGTATGGCCTCATCCTTTTGCTTCTTTTAGATGACCTACTTCCCAGTACTGTTCATACATGGATAGGAATGAATCTAGTCTCTAGCCTTGTATTCTGAATTTGAATGACAAATCTTCAGTCATAAAACGAAGTAATACAATTAGTATGATGCGTCTAGCGAGAGGAGAATATAAAATGAAGCAAATCTAATATTTCTGTGACGTGCCATAATGGGACATCGTCCTAGGTGAGTTCACGAGACCACAAGAATCTTGCCACATGAATTATGAGCCCAAGGAGTGCATCAGTTCTGTTATTGAGATCTAATGATGAAATTCTCTTTGATTCTCATGCTCATGAAATAAGGACAGTGCAGCCGATATTGTGAGTACGACGAGGTCTCCTACACAGCAAAACAACATTAAAATTTAGATCATCAAGGTGAAGAGACAAGCCGCATTAGGACCAGCAAAGTGATCAGATTTATCACCCATGGTAGTGGACCATGGTTATGTTCCACTACACTAAACCATCAGCACCTCTGATTAGGAATTACCATCAATATCATCCAAGAGGTTTTCGTCCAATTCTGAATCAAATGTCCCAATCCTCCAAAGCAAATGCCAAGACACCAAAAGTAGAAGCAGTTTCACTTGTACCACCTGCAAGACTCTCCACACCTCTCCTGATAAACTTCACCAAACCGTCAAGTTCAGACGAAAATTTATCCAACCGTTCAGCAATTTCTTCCGGAGATCCAGTCGCATTCATCGTTGAAAACGTTTCCGTTTCAATCGCCGGATCCTTAAGCATGTCTGGTTCCCCATCATCATCATCATCATCATCATAATCTGAAGATGACAGTTCATCTTCAGTTAGAGGCTGTGAGAATCCAATGATGTTTCGCCGTTTGCGCCCGCGTTTCTTGTTCCTGTGACGTTTACCAATCAAGGAATGACGAGAAATATCATGTGTTGCCACATCGCCGATAAAAAAACCAAAGAACTCGCTAAACTGGAGGGACATATCGAGGACAGAAAGGATAGCACGGTGAAGAGCCGATGTCTGAAGATGGATGAGATTCTTTTATCTGCTCCGGAAGCATGGCCTTGCGATCAAAACTCACATTTTTCGCCAAGAAACAACGCCCTTGAATTTTTTTGAGACTGATAAGCGTATCAGTGAAAAGTAAATGACTGTAGTATCAGACTTACTGATCATCATGTAACTGGATCATGTCATCGATAGACTGAGCTTCCCGAAACTTGTCATGAAACTTAACGACTTGAGCATGAACAACCTTGAAAACCAATTCAGTATGAAAAAAGCTGCCAATAATCCTAGGCTCACGTAAGTGGTCAGAAAGTCCAACAATGTACTTTTCAGTCATAATCGGACAATTAACATCTATAGACTGTCTCGTGATGGAACACTCACTTGATAATCCAACTGAGACGACTCCTTATGGCATAGAAAACTTTCAGGCCTCCCGCAAGATCCTTTCTCTGGTCTCCCCTGACAAGAATCCTCTCCAGTACGCTCTTTGCCCTTTTGATCTGGAGCAAAAATACAAATACTTCACTGTATATCATCACAACACTCGGCCTGAATATATATGTCAATGGAAAGGGCACAGCATATTCAATGGATAGCCCGTCAATGGCTTTGACAGTACGATATATTGTCCTTTCTTTATCTTTTCCACCGCGGTGGGAAAAGCGTACGAGAGAAGGTTGTATCCATTCTCGTGTGCCTGCATTGATGTTGGCTTCAACAACATCAACAAATGCCGAATTAAGGAAGTGAAAATCACTCCAGGATTGGTTATTGTCCATCTAAAGCAAATCATCATTTGAGAGAGCGGTTTCCACGGCCTGACAAACTAACTTTGTTGAAAACAACATCAATGAAGTGACTCATTGCATCACCCCTTCGCATGAGCATCAAGTCCTCAATTGCCTCCAGGTGTTTCCATAATCTGCACTCGCCCACAAGAATCTTCGTCAGCGAAGCCCCGACCATCTGACAATGAGGCAGAAGTCGTTCATAAATGAGCCTTGACAAGGTATCAACAGACACCGAGAACAAGCCCCCAGGATTCTTCGAGGAATTTTCTCCCGTGTTCTCCACGGCAACTAATTCCTTAAAGCTCTGCCAATGACCATCTCCAAATATATCCATATCGGACCCCAAAGCACGTATCAGACCCACAGCTTTGCCAGCGCGTAAGATCATCGCTGCAACATGTTCCAGGAACATGGGTATTGCTTTCTGTCTGTGTACGGGATCATCATGGCCATCTTCTGGTTCAACACCCTCCCTCAAACCATAACCCTCTTGCCAAAATTGAGGATTCAGCAGCCCAACAGGAGCCTCTCTGCCAAAATTGAAGATCTTTTCTTCAATAAAGAACTCATCATCCAACTCTTCCGGTCGCGAAAGTTGCTCATTTAGGCTAGCATGTGC
>Ga0153937_1000680_pt1 | contig 12589 bp, 8 predicted proteins | sample TSNY021MetaG_FD_104680 | JGI IMG/M metagenome (GOLD analysis project Ga0153937, IMG submission 104680) | Attine ant fungus gardens microbial communities from New York, USA - TSNY021 MetaG | ecosystem: Host-associated > Fungi > Mycelium > Unclassified | place: USA: New York, Robert Murphy County... | reverse complement strand
TGATTTTCGCAATACGCCGCCATCGAATCGTAATCTTTTAGAAGGCCCTGCCGGAGCGCGTAAACCGCGCTATGCAGTTCCGCTTGAAACGCGGGGGTATTCCCGCCGCTCTCCCGGCCGCGCCAACTACTGTTAAATCGGTCGCCGCCGTTGCCGAAGTCGCCGGCGATATGGCCGATACAGGTATTCCCTTCCTCGCGGTTGTAGGTGTAAAACTTTTCTTCACCCGGCGTAAAGGGTAAGAGCTCCGCGCCGCGAAGCTGCGCCTCCGGCTCGTACCGTGCGCCCAACCGTTCCATTATTTCGGCAAACTGGCAGATGTGGTAACAGTCCCCGCCCGGTCCAAGCGTTTGAAAATGATAATCGTCTAAAAACTTGCACGCGCGCGTTATCGTGCCCCTATCATCACCGGGCGGGTAGGTGATTTTGACGCTCCCGCCGTCCGGGATTTTGAATAGCTCGCGGTATTCGCTGTCAATAAATCGGATTGTTTTATCGTTATCGCTCACTTTTTCGCCTCCTTCTCAAATATCAGCTTGAAATTAACGTATCGGCAGGCGGCCTCCGCCTTACCGCCCGTATCGTCAAGCGCGATATAGGCGTCATAGGTTTTGCCGGTCTTTTCGCTGAAAAGCCCGGACATAAAAACGCGCCCCTCTTTGAGAAGAGCGGCGGCCACGGCCTTTGTGATTGTTTTCTTCTTGGCGGCGAAAAATCGGTTATCCTTCCATAAAGCAAAGGCGCAGGCCGCGTTATCGCAGAAAAAGCCTTTTTTGCTTTCACGGACATTTCCGCCGCACCGGGGGCAGGCGCCGATGATTTCACCGTCGGGCGGCTTTGCGAAAAGCGCCCGGTATTCGTCCTTTGGGGCGCTGTGCTCTTTCACAAGGCCGGTCGTCATGGCGGCAATCCCATCCATGAAGCTGCCGGCATCCGTTTCCCCGCGCTCGATGCGCTTTAGGCCGTGCTCCCATTCCGCCGTAAGCAGCGGCGATTTTACCGTATCCGGCAGTACCGCGATAAGGTTTATGCCCTTCCCGGCCGGGATAAGGTTTTTCTGCTTGCGCTCCACAAAACCGCCCTGCACCAGCTTTTCGATGATACCGGCGCGGGTGGCCGGCGTGCCTAAGCCCTTGCGCTCCGCGTCGTCGGGCATATCCTCCGCGCCCGCCGTTTCCATAGCAGCCAGAAGCGAATCCTCCGTAAAATGCTTTGGCGGGGAGCTAAAGCCCTCCCGGACCGAAGCGCGGACGTTTTCAAACGCCTGCCCCTCGGCAATATCGGGTAAAGTCTTGTCGTCCTCGCCGTCCTCGCTCGCGGGTTTATTTTTCAGCGTGGCGCGGAAAGCGTTGTCAACCGCTTTCCAGCCGGGAGCGAGTACGGCCCGGCCCTTCGCCGCGAAGGAATGACCCTCACAATCCAGCGTTACCGCCGTTTCTGCGAAAACGTGCTTTTCGCCCACGGCGCAGACAAGGCGGGCGGCCAGCATATGCAGGATATTCCGCTCACCCTCCGGCAGCGCCGACAAATCGGCCCCTGCCATTGTGGGCGTCGGGATAATGGCGTGATGATCTGATACTTTGGAATCATCCGTGACGCGCGCCGCGTCCACCGGCGTATCCAACCCCCGCGTAAACGGCAGCGCCGCCGCTACGGAGGAAACGAGCGCCGAGAGGCCCGCCGCCATATCCGCCGTGAGAAACCGGGAATCCGTGCGCGGGTAGGTAGACAGCTTTTTTTCGTAGAGGGCTTGAACGTAATCAAGCGTCTGCTTCGCCGTGTACCCATAAAGCCGGTTGGCCTCCCGCTGCAAGGTGGTGAGGTCGTACAGCTTTGGCGGCGCCGCGCTCTTTTCCTGCCGCTTCACGGAAACGGCGGCGGCGGTTCTGCCGTCGCAGGCAGCGCGGGTAGCTTCGGCGGCGGCCTTATCCTTCATTTTCTCGCCGGAGGCCGTGAAGCTCCCCATATCTATTTCCGGCGTGAAAAACGGTTCCTTGACGAAAGCGGCGATCTCCGCCGCGCGATTAACGATAAGCGCCAGCGTCGGGGACTGAACACGGCCCACGGACAAGGTACTTTTATAGAGCACGGAAAAGAGCCTTGTCGCGTTAATGCCGACAATCCAATCCGCCCGCGTCCGGCACAGCGCCGAATCATACAGGCGGTTGTAATCAGCGCCGGGGCGCAGGTTGCGGAAGCCCTCGGCTATCGCGCTTTCCTCCATCGAAGAAATCCATAATCTTTGAATGGGTTTCTTGCATTTGCAGTAGTCATATACAAGGCGGAAAATAAGCTCGCCCTCGCGTCCGGCGTCGCAGGCGTTGACGATGGTATCCACATCCGGGCGCTTCATAAGGGAGGACAGGATTTTCAACTGCTTTTCCTTATCCTTTGAAACGGCATATTTCCAATCCTCCGGTATGATAGGTAAATCGCCGTACCGCCATTTCTCGTATTTTTCATCGTAGGCGCCGGCCTGCGCGAGCTCCACCAAATGGCCGAAGCACCAGCTTACAACATACCCGCCGCCCTCGATATATCCGTCCTTTCGCTGCCGCGCGCCCAGGACGGCGGCGGCCGCCTGCGCCACGGACGGCTTTTCGGTGATTACTAATTTCAAATAATCTGCCTCCTATCTGATATGATAAAAGCGGCTGCCATTGCCGGCCGCCGCTTTTTCTGGTTTATGGTTTATTCCGCTTTGTCAATCCGTATTTCCCTTATCTCCCTTTCGTGTACGTGTGCGAAGCGCATTGTCGATAACGTACCGCCCTTTTCCCGCCCATCGTAAACGGCAATCATTCGCCCGGCCTGAGCCACAATGAAGCGGTTCCGTTTCATATAACAATCCTGCGAATAATCTTCACTATGAACGCCTATTATGTTGCAAGCTAAAACAAGCGCCTTTGTTTCTTCATTATCCATGAGTTTAGCCAGCCGCTTGCGGTACGGTATCGCCGCTTCTAACTGCAAAGCGGGATTTTCCGCTTTCAGTTCAGCGACAATAGCGGAAAACCACAAATCCGCGCCGTCGGCAAAACCCGATATGAAATGTGTAAATCCGTCGTTGATAGCTTTCATAATTTCCGCGCGTAGCTCCCGCTTAACAAAGTCTACTTTATCTGCCGGAATCTCGCGGTGCCCGGTGAATCCACATGTTTGCTCTGTCATACTGTTGTCCCCTTTCAATTTGGCATAGGCAATATTGCCTATAACGCTTAACCTCTATTATAGGCAATACTGAATATATGTAAAGGGGGAATTAACAAATGATTTCATATACGCCATTATGGGAAACGATGGAGCGGACAGGCGCGACTACCTACACATTGCAAGTAAAAGGCGGGGTAAGCAGTTCCACCATCCGCCGCATGAAAGCAAATGAATCCGTATCGACAAATACGTTGGACGCAATTTGCAAAATCCTTAATTGCCGGCTGCCGGACGTAGCGGAATATATACCGAACGAGGAATCGCAGCAATAGAACAGCCTCCGGCCTTACGCACTCGGCAGGTAAAGCCAATCACGCACAAGGCAAACGGCGGGCTCGTCCTCGCGGGGAATCAGACCGAAAGAGCAATCGGCGTATACCGTGCGAATATCGTCAATATCCATATCAAAGGTTTTATAAAATGAAAAATCAATATCCCGCATGAGGCAGCGCAACCGGGCAAGCGCCTCCCTCTGCTCGCTGATAAGCGCGGCGGGGATGATGTTGTGCTTTAACGCCGCCAGCGCCTTGTATAGCTGTACCTCCGTGCGGTAGGGGCGGTAATTGCCGCGCTCCACCATGCGGGAGAAGGTGGCCGGCCCCGCTTCCCTTATATACGCGCCGGGATGGGTATAGATGAAGCTGTCAAGGTTGGCGGTGTTGAGCATATAGACAAGCCCGCGGGCTTCATGGGCGCTCATATTGCGGAAGCGGAGCATTGAGCGGTATAAATGGCCGTAGCCGGGAACAGATAGCAGTCTGATTGACATATTCATTCCTCCGTGTTTTCAAAATGGGAAGGCGCGGAGGCAGAGGCCCCCGCGCCGTATGCGGTTAGGTAGATTTCGCAGCTATGCCGCCGTTTTTCCCTTGTCGCGCTCCCGGTACAGCATAACGCCGCACAACAGGGCAAGCGCCATGAACAGAGCCGCCAGCGCGTAAGTACCGTAGGGGAACGCCTCGCCGGTCTTGGGGATTTCCTCGACGCCGGGGGTAGGAGCAGGCACGGGAGTAGTGCGCTGATTGACCGCGCGAACCTCAACCGTCTGCCCGGAGGTTACGGTAAAGCTGTATTTATCGGTAGAGAGGGTATAGCCTGCCGGAGCGGTTTTCTCCAACAGATAATAGGCGCCGGGGGCGAGTGTTTGGAGAGCCGTACCATCCGCGCCGCTTGTGATCTCGGCAACCTGCGTATTGTCGGAAGCCTTATACACACCGAATACCGCGCCAGCCACGGCCTCGCCGTCCGGCCCGCGCTTAATGAGCTTTACGTTTCCGTTGGCCTGCTCGCGCATATTGGTTACTTCCACCCGGACGGTGGAATCAACCTTTACCGTGAACGGAATCGACACGCTTTCAAGAACGAAGCCGGAGGGCGCTTTGAGCTCCCGCAGATAGAAGCCGCCCGGTTCAAGCTCGCAAAGAGCCTCGCCGTCTGAATCCGTGGTGATCTCCGTTATCTTCCTGTTATCGGAAACACGGTACACGCCGAACACGGCGCCGGGGAGCCTCGCGCCCGTGCCCTCGGCCTTCTTCACAAGGTAAAGGCTGCCGGTATCCGGTTCGTCCGCGTCTTTGGGGATATTGGTTACGGTGATTTCCTTCGTTTCGCCGGATTTAATGGTAAAGCTGATTTTGTCGGTGCTGAGCTTGAAACCCTCCGGGGCGGTTTTCTCCAAAAGATAATAGCGTCCGGCTTCAAGCTCATAGGAGGCAGTACCGTTGCGCCCGGTGGTGATTTCGGCCACCTTCCTATCGTTTGTCGCCCTGTAAATCGTGAACACAGCGCCGGAAAGCCACTTGTCGGTGTCCTCGGCCTTCTTGATAATCTTTACCGTTCCGGGCGCGGGCGGGTCGGGTTCATCGGACGGCGTAGGCGCGTTGGTAATGGTGATAGTGACCGTTTCCCCGGCCTTTACCGTCGCACCGGTCTTTTCCGTGGAGAGGATGAAGCCGGAGGGCGCTTTAATCTCACGCAGATAAAATGCACCGGCCGGAAGCTCCCCGGTAACGGCCTCGCCGTTTTTATCCGTGGTGAGCTCGGCAACCTTTATATCCGTGCCCGCCTCGTACACGCCGAACACCGCGCCAGCAAGCAAGGTATTTGTGCCTGCGGCTTTCTTGATAAGTTTAATTTGTCCGGTCGCTGGCGGTTCGGGCGGGATTGGGGCATTGGTGACGGTAATAGTAACCGTTTCCCCGGCCTTAACCGTTGCGCCGGTCTTTTCGGTGGAGAGGATGAAGCCGGAGGGCGCGGTTTTTTCAAGCAGATAAAACGCCCCTGCCGGGAGATTCCCGGTGACGGCCTCGCCGTTCTCGTCCGTGACAAGCTCGGCAACCTTCGTATCCGTCGCCGCGTCATATACGCCGAACACCGCGCCGGGTAAAAGCGCGTTTGTGCCCTCGGCCTTTTTGATAATCTTTATCGTGCCGGGGTCAGGCTCGGCGGGAGGCTCCTTCTGGTTCTGTATGGGAAGCTCCACAACCGCGCCATGCTCCGAAAGGGTAAAAGAAAAGCCGCCGTCCGGCAGCCTGTAACCCTCGGCGGTCCGCGTTTCCAGCAGATAATAGGCCCCAAGCGGAAGCGTAACCTCCGCCATGCCGTTTTCGTCCGTCGTGATTTCCGTAATGAGCTCATTATCCGAAGCGCGGTAAACCTCGAACACCACGCCGGATAAAACTTCTTCGTTCTCGCCGGACTTCAATACCCGCAGGGTTCCGCTTCCCGCGACATTCGGGACGGTGATTTCTATTACCTCGCCCTGCGCGGTAATGGAAAACGGTATATCATACCCGATGGGCGCGAAGCCCTCCGGGGCTGCGTGCTCCCGCAGGAAGTAACCGCCCATGACAAGGCCGCTCATTTCGGCCCGGCCGTCCGGGGCCGTGGTAAGCTCCGCGATAAGCTGCCCCTGTTCGGTATATACGCCGAATACCGCGCCGGATAAAGGAGTATCGGCCATCATAGCCGACATTTCAGCGACAGGCTGATTCTCGCCGCCGTCCGTTTTGAGGATACTCACGCCGCCGTATATGAGCGGATTGGTAACTGGAATCTCAATGACCGCGCCATCGGTCAGGATGGAAAACGGTATGGATATGTCAAGCAGTTCATAGCCCGCCACGGTGGAGAGCTCCCGCAATTCATACGCGCCGTAATACAGCGCGCCGCTTGTAGCGGTCCCGTCCTCGCCGGTGGTGAGCTCGGCAACCTTGCCGCCGTCTTTATATATGCCGAACACGACGCCGGGGAGCGGTTCGCCGCTCTCGCTGCCAGACGGGCTCCGTCCTGTCTTGATAACCTTTATGCTGCCGGTTATGCGGGGATTGATAACCGTAATCGGCACGGTTACGTTATTTTCGGTTATGCTTACGGGGTGCTGCTGCGTATCGGCTGTATAGCCGGGAATCCCGGCGAGCTCCACAAGGTAGTAATCGCCCGCGTTGAGGATACCGCTTGTGGCGGTTCCGTCCGCGCCTGTAACCATTTCTTGAATCATATTGCCCTTATGACAATAGAGGCCGAAGCGGGCGCCGGGTAAGAGGTTGCCCGCGTCGTCCTGCTTGATAACGCGCACCTTGCCGAATATACATTCTTTGGGATTCACAACGACTACGACAACCTCCCCGCCGTTTTGATTGACGGTGAAAGCGATCTGGCCGCTGTTGTACTGGTATCCGTCCTTGCCGGCAAGCTCCACAAGGTAATAATCCTGCGGAATCAGCAAACCGCTTGTAACGGTTCCATCCGCGCCCGTGGTGAGCTCGGCCAGCTTTTTGCTATCCCATGCGCGGTATAAACCGAATACCACGCCGGAAAGCGGGTTGTCGTTTTCGTCCGTCTTGATGATTTTAAGGCTGCCGGGATTTCCGGCCCGCTCGTTTACAAGGTCGATGTAAACCGTCTGCCATGAGTAGGACAGGGTAAAATAATGGGGCTCGGCGTCTAATTTGTACCCTTCGGGCACGCTCTTTTCCACAAGATAATACTCGCCAAGCACAAGGGCACCCGAATAGGCATAGCCGCTGCCGTTTGTGGTAACGTCCTCCACCCATTCGCCGCCAGCCGTATAGATGGAGAAAACCGCGCCCTGTATCTTACGCTCGTCCTCTCCGGTTTTGTACACCCGGACGTATGCGCGGGAAAGCTCGTTGGTAATATACACGGTCGCGGTTTCGTTCTCGTACTGAATCCGCGCCATCGTGTACCCGCCGCCGTCGTAGCCGTCCGGCGTGAGGTATTCGTACAATTCATACCATCCGTAGGGCAATTCGATGGTCGCCGCTCTGCCGTCCTGCCCGGTGATGATGGTATCCACAAGCTGCCCGGTGGCCTCGCTGTAAACATAGAAGCCGGCGCCGGGGAGAGGGTTTCCGTACTCGTCCGTTTTAACAACCTCGATACGTCCTATGATGGGGTCATACTCCACGGATATGTCAATACGCGACGGCGCGCAGACTTCGGATAAAATTATATCCCTTCGGTCCGTGTTCGGCGCATAGCCGGTGGGCGGGGTTATTTCCTCTAAATAGTAATCAGTATCAACGGGAACGTCGCTTGAAACGGCGACGCCGGAATAATCCGTTGTCAGGTATTCCACAAACACGCCGTTTGCTTTGTACAGGCCGTAAACCACGCCGGACAGGGGATAACCTTGCCGGTCGGTGACAGTAAGGCGAATTTTTGTATAATACTCGTTATCCTCCCCGACAAACTCGCTGAACAGGGATATTACCGGCGTTTCACAGGACGCGCCGGGCGTGGCCTCCGCCGATTCATCGGTAATATCGCCGGGGGATTCCTCCGGGGCTTCGATAATGCCATCATCCGGGGGAACCTCGCCGGGGTCAGGCTCCGGCGCTTCGGTTGGCGTGGCCTCCGGCACATCCTCCGGGACGGTTACGCCGGGCGTCGCTTCCGGGGCGTCCTCCGCGCCGGGGCTGCTGTCGGAAAATCCTATGCCGGTTTCAGTATCCGCCGCAAACGCCGTTGTCGGCAGTATCATACTGAAAACCATAAGCAGCACTAAAAATGTTGAAAGTACGCGCTTCAATATGTTGTCCTCCTTTTTAGTTAGTGAGCTCCGCACGGACTAATAGCCGGTGCGTCGCCGTGCGTATGGGGGTGCAGGTGAGAAGGGTAATCGTGTTTTTGCCCTCCGGCTGTTCCAGCGCGGCGGGGTCGTCTGGTTCTACCTCCAAAATCTCATAAACGGTAAACTCCATTGCCTCGCCGTCCTTCGGCTGATAACGGATAACGTCGCCCACGGCCATTTCGCCCAGGCGGTTGAAAAACTGGCCGTAAGTGTAGCTCCTGTGCCCTGCGATAACGGAATTGCCCTCGCCGCCGATCTCCGGCGTGCCCCGCACATGGCCTACGGCAACCTTTAGCTGCGCCGCGGTTACGCCGTCCGTGACCGGGAGCTTTGCGCCGATTTTCTCAATGGAAAGCACGCCGATACCCGTTATAACCGTATCCACCGGCGCGGCGGTTTCGGCCGGCGCGGCCTCCGGCTCCGTGGAGGAAGGGGCGGCGGCAGCGGAGGGCTCCGGGGTTTCCTCGCCGCTATCGTTGTAAAAATCCACATCGGCGGCGGCAAGAGCCGCGTCAAGCACAATCTCGCCGCCGCCTTGCTCGATACTGTCAAGCAGGGCGTTTTGTTGTTCCATCATCCTGTTTTTTTCGAGCGTAGGCGAAAGAGCAAACCAAACGCCCGCCACTATACAAATGAACATGACGGCAGCAATGGCGGCGGTTTTCATGGGAAAAGGCTTCTTTACCGCCGCGCCCTTTGCCGGAAGGTCTGCCGTAGGCGGCGGGGTTATCAGAACCGGCGCGGCCGGTTTATTCCGCGCCCTGTTTTTCCTTCGTTTCTTTGACATTGCAATCTCTCCTTGACGCGAAAATCCCGCCTGCATGACTAAGAGCCAACAGGCGGGATTTTCGCTTGATGATTATTCTTCTTCCGGTTCAGGTTCGCCGGAATCCTCCGGGTATTCCTCCATATCGGGGTATTCGCCGGGATAATCGGGATATTCCGGCTCGTCCTCGTACTCCATATCCTCGTCGTCCTCGTCGTCAAACTCGTCCGGGGAAGCGGCGGCTTGCTGCCGGGGCTTCATTACCTTAAAATAGTAGCCCGCGACGCCGGCGCCCGCCACAACCAACAGGACAATCAAAATCATGCCGCCGTTGCCGCTGTCCTTCGCGGGCGGTTCGGGTTCCGGTTCGGGCGTGGGCTCCGGCGTGGGCTTAACCTCCGGCGTGGGGGTGGGTATCGCGCTTTGGGAATTGCCGCCGCCCTCGCTTTTCTCCGCCAGCGCCAGTAAATCATCCTCGGTGACGGCGTTCAGTAAATAAACATTCTCACTGTCGCGCTGCCTGTCGATTATCAGATAAAAAGTGTTATCCTCCGCCGTCGTGATGGTGAAAAATTCCTTCCCGTTCTGCTCCACGACATTATCAACCACAGTACCCGCGCCGTCCGGGGTAAAGGGCTTCTGCTCGGCGGGCACAGCCGATTGTGACGGCTCCGGCGTAGGCTCCGGGGTTTCCGTGGGCGCCGGGGAAGGCGTCGCGGAAGCGGCGGGCTTTGTAGTTGCCGCGGGCTTCTGCGTCGGCGCGGGAGTGGCCGGCGCGGGGCTCGGCGTCGCCGTTGGCGCGGTGTAGTAAGGATTGCTGAGTTCCACTACATTTGACTTGTTGCCGGAAAAATCAACCGCGTAAACGCTGATAGTCTTATCGCTGCCGGCGTAATCGCGCAGGAGTAAATCGAAAGAGCCATCCACGCGGTAATTCACTCTGGCGCTGTTAATGTAAGCCGATTCCACGCCGGTATCGTCAAACGCTTCCACATGGAGCAGGTCGCCGTTAATCCATGCCCGGACCGTGGGCGGGGTTTTATCGGCGGCGGCGTAGGCCGTTGTGGGGAATAGGAAGGCGCCCACGCAGAGCGTGAGCGCCATAACAAGTAAAAAAGCCTTATTCTTCATCGTCCGCGTCCTCCCCCTCACCGTCCGTATCCTCTCCATCATCCGGCAGGGCGGGCGCCTGCGAAGCCATAGCCTCCTTTAGCCGGTCCTCGCGGATAAGCCGGAGCATGGCGGTAAGTTCCTGCGGCGAAACATCAATGCTGCGCACAAGTTCCAGTATTTCGCCGTTCTCCTGTTCGGTTTTCTGCCGCTCCAAATCCCGGAGCTTCGCCTGCAGGTCGGAGATTTTTGCTTTGGTCTTGCCGATTTCTTGCGTAATACGTTCCGTTTTCATGTGTAATAATTCCTCCTTTATATGCGCCCGTAGGCGTAAAAGTGGTTTTGCCAATAGGTTGTATTGATACTTGCGTACTGAACAGGCTTGCCCGCGTGAATCATCATTCCATTGCCGATATAGATACCGACATGCGTAACCGTGTTGCTTGTGGAGTAGGTGGAATGGAAAAAGATTAAATCGCCGGGCTGCGCGTTCTCCGGGGAAACAGGGGTAGATGCGTTATATAGGCCCTGCGCGTTGGTGGATATACTCTTGACGCCGGAATGGGTCAGCACCCACGAAACGAAGCCGGAACAGTCAAACTTATCCGGCCCCTTCGCGCCGAACACATAGGGCTTGCCAAGATGAAGCTGCGCCTCCGCCATGAGCGCCGCGTAATCGCCATCCCCCATAGGCTCGCCGGGATATTCGGGGAAGCTGATACCTCCGGGGCTGCCGGGCGGGAGCCTGCCGCTGCCGTCGTCGCCGGTTTCGGCAAAGTAAGCCGGGTTTAGGTACTGGCCGTTTTTAATAACCTCCAAATGAAGGTGCGGCCCGGTCGAGTTGCCGGAGTTGCCGGACTTCGCTATAACGTCGCCCTTCTGAACCTCCTGCCCGACGGAAACAAGCAAAGAATCGCAATGTGCGTACTTTGACACAAGCCCCTTGTCGTCCTCGATCACCACATACCAGCCGTAACCGCCATCATCGAAGGCCGCCGCCGTCACGCGCCCATCCTGCCCGGCCTTTATATCCGTGCCGGTGGGTACGCCTATGTCAATTCCCTTGTGGTAATCCTTCGCGCCGCTTATGGGATGGACGCGCCAGCCGTAGTTGCTTGTAATAAGGGGAAGCCAGTTAAAATCAAAGACATTCACAAGGTATTGCCGGTTGCCCTTCGTTTCCATATACACGCCGAACATTTCCCGCTGCTCGCTGTCCATCTGGGGTGCGATAACGTCCGAGAAGGAACGCGCCGTAAGGTTGATATTGAGGATATGCCATTCGTAGGGTACTTCAACGTCGTAACTTTCGCCTGTATCCGGGTCGGTATGCGTTTCTGTGCGATAGCGTATTTCTACCTCCGGGGTAAAGGTAAGGGTATATTGCTCCGCGAAAATCTCCTGTAAAACCGCCTGTATCTGCGAATAGGTAAAATCTTGGTATACGGCGGTGAGGTAGGCCATGAGCTCGTAGGGGTCGTGCCCTATGTCGTCCACGCTGTACCTATATTCGTCGTAGCCGGGATAATCGGCCTCCGCGCTGTTTATCCGCATTTGCAGGTCCGTTTCCCATTCCGTGTACGACAGCTCCGCATTATCAATGTCCGCGTCCTCCGCCACATACGACGAGCCTATAATAGAAGAAAAGCCGCTGAGCCCCATGTTGGAGCATGATGTAAACAGCGTGCCGAACAGGAAGAACACAAACAGAAGCAATATGACGGTAACGGCAATCATGGGGTGCCGCTTTATGAATCCGGCGACGGCCTTCACCGCGTTGCCGGCTACCGTGCCGGTCTTTTTCACCGCTTCCCCCGCTTTTTTTGCGTCCCGGTATGCTTTGGCGTATTGCTGCTTGATTTTACGCTTCTGCATGAATCGGGAAAGGACGTTGCTTCTAAGCTGCGGATTTTCGGCCAGCGCCTTGCGGTAGGAAAACTTGACATTGGCCTTTATCGCCTTTTTTTCCAGCTTTTCCACGGTGCGGTATGGTCGGTTGCGGACGAAGTTAAACGCGGAGCGCGTTACCCGCTTGCCGCCGCGTACAAGGCCCTCGGCCGCGAGCTCCGCCCGGTGCGCCGTCTGCGTGCCGACGTTATCCTGTTCAACCTCGTAAATCTTTTTATGAAATTGGTTCGATACCGTTCTTGTGAGCGCGCCGCCCGCCGCCTTGCCCGCCCGTGCCGGAAGGGGCGCCTTGCGCTCGCCGTGAGGGGGCAAAACCTCCTTTTCAAACTGAATCTTGCGTTTTACCTTTTTATGCTGCTCGTCGTAGACAATGGATTGCCGGCGCTTTTTCTTGGTGGGTAGTTTATCCCGCGCACGCTCCAGCCTGTTATCCAGCTTACCGGCCCGGCCTTGCAGCTTGGATAATTTCTTGTCCGGGGGTGGTCCGCTATCATTTC
>Ga0153937_1000677_pt1 | contig 12600 bp, 15 predicted proteins | sample TSNY021MetaG_FD_104680 | JGI IMG/M metagenome (GOLD analysis project Ga0153937, IMG submission 104680) | Attine ant fungus gardens microbial communities from New York, USA - TSNY021 MetaG | ecosystem: Host-associated > Fungi > Mycelium > Unclassified | place: USA: New York, Robert Murphy County... | reverse complement strand
TGAGGCAGATGGAGAAATTGAGATGTACTTCCGGGGCGAATTCAAGAACATCCTTTTATGCCGAAACTGTGTACAGCTGTTATCATTCTGCATCAAGCTACGTTATTGAGGGTTAAAGTATGTCTTTCCCCTCTCCTTATGTCTGTTCTCTGACCTGCTTGGAATTTTGAGGACTTGCATTGTCGCCAGTTATTCTGCCTCACTCTCTTGGCCACATGAGACTGAGTTTGTTGACTCTTTTTATATTCTTTGCCCAGCTGTTGTGCCGGTTATCCCATGACGACGCAGTTTTTCGGGGATGTTTCATTACCTGCTTTACGACCGCTAGCAGAGCTTGATCATCGCAATTCTTTTATCGCGGATATGATGACATGGGAGCTCCCCGCTTGGATCAACACCAGCACCACTGTTTCCGATATTCCTGGGATAGATCAAGCATGATCCCACAGTTTATTGTGCTGCACCTGTACGGATAAATTTGATTTTTTCATGCCTGCGGGATTTCTTTCAGTGCGTTTTTTTTTTTACCTGAGATCATGATAAGCGGCAAGGTAGTTGACCTGTACATACGTTATACCAGACAATTGACAAACTTGAGAAAGCAAACGTTGTCTAGCCCTATCATCCTCAGCTTGGATCGAACCGTGCGACAGATTTTTCCATACTTTGTCCTATATCCAGGCTGTTAGAAGGAACAGGGGGTTTTAAATTTGGTCATGGGGAAAAGTCGGTTGTTTGGTATTGGGGGTTTGATTTGGAGAAGCGGTATTTTCATCAGTTGAAGACTATTGAGTATGCGGTGGCAATGAAGTTTTATGGAGCCAACCGGTCGACGATGTGGAAGGAAGAGGATGGGGTAGAAGGGGAGGGAAGGGATAATGGCAAGAGAGCAATGGAATGAAAATCTAGAAGGTAAGGATGACAGTTCGTATACCAACTGCATCCGGCCTTCAAATACTTCATCTTTATCATGAGCTCGTTCCGTTATCGCAAGACCAGTTGAATTCGGGAAAGATTATCATTTATGGCTGTCAAATTACAGTCCAGAGCAATATTATTGGAACCATCGAAGAGAGATTCCCGATGACCCCGGGCACCAACGCGGTATGGCTGATACCTATTCGGCTTTTTGTCACCTCTTGAATGCACATCATAATATTTTTGATCTCTTCCATAAACTTGATGTTCCCTTTCGCTACGTTGGAATCCTGACAACGCAACAGTTGAATGTGGTGCAGGAAGAACAAGGAGAGCAAGAGGGGCAGAGATCGAACTTGACGAAAAAGCGAGAGACGTGAATGGAAATTGTGAGCGTTCATCGGATATTTGAGCTTTTACTTGTTCTGCACAGAGATTTTGTTGTTCGGCTTTGTAGTGAGCGACATATGGGAATGCGAAATGCCGGAGTGACAAAAATTAATGGTTGAAACGTTGTCTATCCAAGGACCATCGAGTGCGAGTGCATCCTCCTCGATCTTCGAGCGCTATCCAGTTGACTGATGTTTGATTGCTTTCTCAGTGCATTGGCTACTGCATTCAGACAACGAGCTATTAGGTCGACACAATCCTCTTGTAGCAGCGGTTCGAGGTCTCGCATGTGATTTCTGACAATTGAAGAGAGAAGGAACAGCGCCGGGGTCATGCTCTACATTCAGTTTGTCTGAGTCGGACAATGTCCAATAGATCACTTGAAGCTCGGACATAAATAAACCTGGATAATGGTCAGGTCGACACTTTAACAGTGACAAATAAGTTTTCTGGTTGCAAACATCGACACGTCTTTATATAAGAGTCACAGTTCATCCCCAGTTTCGTTGTCACCCTTTTCGCATCTTCCATTATACGTAGAAGACTCTATTTTCAACTCCTTTTTCCACACAGCATTTTCATGCGGCATCCTGCGTGGATCAGTGCAATAATTTCATCCATGCTATGCAAAGCTCCGCTTTTTTACCCTCACATAACACTCTCATCCTGCAATCGTTGAAGCCCTTTCGGTTGGACACTATCCGTTCATGTCATACAGCATTCCCATTTCTCATACAATGGACTTGTCATAGCACAAGATTGAGTGGGAGAATCATCTGGAGGAGAAAGATCAAACATGGGAAAAATTCGCCGCGGTAGGATAGTTTATGACCTGCATTCACACGTTGACATGAATTTAACAGCTTCCTGCTCTCATCATCTATCTGTCTTTCCACCAACATGTCCATGTTTCCCAATGCCAGTGACTTCATAGTTAGGGATAGTAGCTTTGCGCAGTCGATTACCAACATTACGAGCCACTACGGCCGATCTGGTGAGTAGCTTTGTTTCGGCTGATGAACGGTTAGTTAATTTAGTACTAGGTATTGATATCCTTTATGATGCCTCCAGTCCAGGAGCAGCATTTGATTCTCAAGACCATTACGATCGTCGCTGCTTCCCAGGTACTAGGGAACAGTATATCGCTGACATCACAAATTGGGTAACCGAATCCGTCGACCCACCTTCGTCGATGTACTGGATGAGGGGACCGGCTGGAGTCGGGAAATCGGCCATCGCTCAGACATGTGCCGAAAAACTCAAAGATACTGGACACCTTGGTGCTGCATTCTTCTTCACTGTCCACAAACACTCTAATCCCTTACGCTTGTTCACTTCCATCGCTTACCAACTTACCACCGCGCTTCCTGACTATCGTACCGCTGTCAATGAGAGGATCTCAAAGGATAAGAGTCTTGTTGAGAAGAAAATTCCATCTCAATTCAGATCATTGATTGTTGAGCCGCTTCGCGAGCTAGGGAAGCAGGGAAAGAGAGTACAACCAAAAGCCATCTTCATTGATGGATTAGACGAGTGTTCTGGTGAAGATGCACAAGCAGAAATTATCAAGATAATTACATCCTCTGTCAGGGAAGGGTCCACTCCATTTCATTGGGCTATCTTCAGTCGCGCTGAACCTCGCATTGTGTCCACATTCAAGCAGGACAATATCGCTTCTGTCACTCATTCTATTGAACTCCCTATCTCTCGAGAGGCAGATGGTGAGATTGAGATGTATCTTCGAGGTGGATTCAAGAACATACTTGAAAAAAAAAATTTCCCACAATTGTCGTCATCATGGCCAGCTGATAACGATATCAGGTTGCTTGTTGATGCAGCAGATGGCCTATTCGCTCACCCTGCTGCTGTTCTGCGTCATGTGGCCCATCCACCAGACTCGCAATTCCGTGAACGACTGCAGTCTGTTCTTGACGCCCTCTCCGGTGAAGGGAAACAAGGATCTACATCAGCCCTTTCACAACTTGATGCTCTCTATGTCCACATCATGGAGCAGATTCCAGAGAGCATTCTTCTGTCTGCACAATTCCTTCTTTTCTCTGGTTTGGGCAACCAGAATGCTGAAATTTGTCGGTATGTTTCCGCGTATTGTTGCATGTTTGGGATCTCCGAGTGTATGTTCAGAGACATCTGCTACCACCTACATGCCGTACTTTTATACGAGCCATCTTTGGGCCCTCCCAACTCAATTGACCCTCGCATCGATCCCACACGGCCATGTCATGACCAAGGTCAATGGTTCCATCTAACTGATTTGATCATGGGATATATTCAGAGTGTTCATGGAATAATTCGTTTCTACCACAAATCTTTTGGTGATTTCCTCTGCGATCCCACTCGCTCTGGTTCCTTCTGTGTTAACACTCCTGCCATTTATTGCAAATACCTTGATCGCTTGATTCAAAGTCAGCATCATTATGCATCAAGCTACACTATCGACGGTTCAAGCATGTATTTTCCCCCCTTGCATCTGCCCTTAACTTACTTGTTATTCCAGAGCTTGTGTTGGCGCCGGGTATCATCGGCTCCTCTATTGCACTATCCTGGCCTCATGGCACTGAGTTTACTGATTCCTGTCTCAAGTTGATCACTTTTTCCGTCGTCTCACATATTTGTGCTGACCCAAATCATTACTATCTTTTTGAGGATGTTCCGCTCACTATATTGCAGCGACTGGCAGATCTTGATTATTGCAAGCCTCAGATAGCGATGGGAATGGTGACGAAAAGACATAATCCGTCAAGTCATGATCTTTGGGACATCTCAGCAACAGTCCGAACATTATCCCGCACCACATTTGAGTGGACTGGAACCGAAAACTTTGATGAGCTGGTGCCTGCTGCATTTCTTCGGGTATGTTTCAAATATGATCATCCACACTGAGTTTATCCAATCGCTTGCCAGGTTGTCAATAAAATGGAGAAAGCAAAGGTCATCCGGCCATACGTTCCTCTCTTTGGATCGAACCGTGTCTCAGCCCTTCTTCACATTCTCTCCCGCAAAAAGTCGGTGAGGAGGAACAGTGGGCTTTATAAAGTCGGGCATGGGGAAAAGTCGGTAATCTGGTATTGGGAGTTTGATGTGAAGAAGCGATATTTTCATCAGTTCAAAACTATTGACTATGCAGCGGCAGTAGAGTTCTACAAAGCGGACAAGTTCACAATTTGGGACAAAAAAGGAAGAAAGTGACACAGAAGGCATCCAGGAAGATGGTAAGGGAGAGGGGGAGGGAGAGATTTTCATGGCCATACTACTGAGCATGAACATGAGAGGCAGTATGAGGGCCAGAATGTTCGGGATGACAATGGCGATTCCAAACACAATGACGATTGGCAGGACAATGAGGAGTGAAGAGGGAATCAGGATATCGACGATGGATTAACATTGACGAAAAAAAATGAGAACAATGGTGTAACAAAAGATCTGCAAAGTATCAAAAGTATTTAGAAAGAATAAAGTGCAATGTCGAGCTCGGCTGACGAGTTTTGAATTAGTAGAAAGGTTGAGTCTGCGCATGAAGTGGAGACTTCAAATTATGTCAGATCTATATGATGTATTGCACACGTTGACCTTGTATTCTCACCACTGTTATATTTGTTTTGACAAACATGGGATTGTCCAATTATGTTGAGGACATGAACAATAAATTGACTACTGCATACACAATAACAAAGTAGTGAACTGGTGTTGAAATACGAACGGGGGAGGGTACAAACGAATGATGAATACAAACTAATTCTACTTATATACCTGTCTAGAACAATAGAACGTGAAACAATTAAAGAATCACATGCATCGCACAGGCTCGCATAAGATCCGAATTCCAACAACTGGATGGGCAGGAACAGAAGAAAACAGATAAATCTGTTACAGATGTTTACCCTATTAACTGACAACACACAAGACTGAAAGGTTCATCTATACCACTGGAACAGGGCTCGTTGAACCCATATCGTCCGGCAAGCAGATGTCAAAGACTTTACAAAAGATAAAAATCGAAAAACAATAAAAGGATGATATATAAATGCCTTTTTTTTTTGAAGCCAGCTCGGTGCCTAAGATGAATGAACAATACTGTTTGGTTGATCACAATTGTCGATGGATCATCCATATTGTTTGATTAGTCATCATTGTTGGTACCTTGCGATCACATAAATACCCCTATCTTGATAGTCATCTCATTATTTGAATCAAATTGTGTGTTGTGCTCATGACTTCCATTGTCTCTGCATCACACGCAGGTCAAAAATCAATTATGACTATACGGGGCTTTCATCCTCTACAAACACTGACATTTGGTGCCAAATCGATCTGTAATTAATCTTAGAATGAGAGTAATTGTATGATCGATGAATGATCAATAATGTACCAACAATGATGACTGATTAAACAATATGCTGGATGAACCAACAAGGCATCAACAATTATGATCAACCAAACAGTATTGACGATGGGTTAACATTGATGAAACAAAATAAGAACAATGGTATAACAAAATGTCAACAAAGTATCAAAAGTATTTAGAAAGAATAGATTACAGTGTTGTGCTCATGAATGACCAGTAGACTTGAGTGGGGGACAAAGCATATTTAAGTTCATCTGACAGAGAATGTTAAGACCATAAGGGTGAATATATGTTTCAACCTTGAGCCTATGCTAACACTTGATATCTCTTCACCCCTCTACAAAGGGTCTGGTTAAGGTTTTCAGAAGAGTTATATTGAAAAGATGAATACCAAGGCTTTTAGTTACACTCCACAAGTTAGTCCAAAGACTGGAGGGAATATGGGGTTCCAAGAGAAGTAGGTTTTTAGATGAACCATAGAAAGAGAGAACTTGCTATTTGTCATGACTCAGCCAAATGGCTAAGTCATTATTTATATTTCTTTTCTTTTTCTTTTCATTTAATTAGGAAATCAACAGATACACAAGAGGGAATGACTCAAAAGAGATGCACAGGACTTTATAAATGGAAGTAAATACAGAATGTATATAAGTAGTTGTATAGCAATAGAATAAGAACTCTATTGAGTTCTCCTTGTCAACTCAGACTAGAAGTAATTCTAAGACATCTCAGTCTAAGTTCTTATACCAGAACTCAATTCCTTTATTGGCACTGCTTATCACAGAGCCTTGCCACTTCTTACTCTCTCATCTTCCTCAGTACCTGGATAACACAACTTAGGACCACTACAACATAGCTGGGCCCTAGGCTTAAGGGGACTTGATAGTCAGTTAGGGACTATTGGTGGAAGTGCAGTACCAAGCTCAGATATTGTGTCTGAGACCTGATCTTACAATTGAGTGGTGCTCAGTAATCTACTTGTACCCTTTTCATTCTATAAACCTTGTGCTGAAGTCCTATTGTGGGCTGTACATGCAAAGGATTAATGCTGTATCCTTAGGAAGACATTTAGGTTAGAGATCCTCTTCTTGGGGTGATAGTATAACCATAGTATTAGAGCAGTAGTAAGTAAGGCAGTAGATGTTCAGCTAGGTAAAGATCTTGCACTCCAGTAGATGTAACAATAGTAAGATCATTCTCTATTCAACTTCTCTGGAGATGTAACACTATGTCTCTGGAGCAATATAATACTCTCATGAGCAGGATGCTCAACCAATGGCATGCCCTTGCCAAATTAAGAACAGAAATAGAGAGGAGAGAAAGAAGGGTATGTTAGGGGTATAAAAGGTTTAGGCATCTGGCCTGTAATTGCAGAAATAAAAGAAAGAAAGAGAAGGGGAAGCTGATTTCCCAAAATAAATTTGAAGTGATAGCAAGTAGGGTGATGAGATGTGGAGTGATAGAAGAGATAAAAGTGAGAAGGCAAGAGACGATAGAAGAAGTGAAATGCTTCAGGTGTTGGGGTATTGGGCATTACAAATAGGAATGCCCAAACATTGAGGTTAACAAGAAGAAGAGAAGGGAGAAAGAGGCAGCATGTGTGGCCAGACTACAAAAGGTACAACAAGAAAAGAGACTAGTACACTTCTTATGGAGAAAGGCACAAGAATATAGTGGTGCACAGAGTATACCCCTGAGAAGTGCTGCATTAGAGCAGAGAGGGTGAATGACTAAGTGGGAAGTTGTGATGTTTGTGGAGTATAGAGGATGCAACTACAAAGACACCAAAATGTATAAGAACAAGAGACAAGAATTTATCTCTGGTGTGAACAATTGAGAAATATGTGGTACAGCAGGTGTCTTGAAGCATAGAGGTGGAGAAAGAATACAGCAAGGGAAAGAGGGGCAGTCAATGTAAAGTATAGCTAGTATGGAAGGAAGGATACAGTTGAGGGAATACTAGAGGAGGATAGAAAGAGAATTTTGTGCCCAGAATGTGGAACTGGAAAGAAACAGCTATAGTAGGACTAGAAAGTAGCAGTGCACCCTCTATAGGGAGAAGTGCAGCAAAGCAGCGCATGGACAGGAGTTCTGAGAAGTATAGCAAGAGAGAAGAGTATAAAGAGAAATGTAAGGAGGATATTTAAAATGCTAAGGGAAGTGTGACTGAATATTGGAGTAGAAAAGATAGATATGTACAAAGGGGTAACAGTAAAAGTGCTCTTGGATAGTGGCACAACAAGGATATTTATGGATTGGAAGATGGCAGTGAAATATGGATTTAGGCTGCAAAAATTGGAGAGACCGATAGCAATCAGAAATGTCGATGGGACCAACAACAGTGCAGGAGCTATTACCTATTAAGTAGAAGTGAACATGTACTACAAGGGTCATATAGAAAGGATGAGAATAGATGTGTGTGATCTGGGGAAGACAAATGTTATATTGGGGATGCCATGGTTACAAGTACACAACCCAGAGATAAACTGGGAGATAGAAGAAGTCAAGATAACAAGATGCCCACCACTGTATGAAAGGAATATAAAGCAAAAGAAAGAAAAGGGAGTGAAGAAAGAGAAGAGAGTAGCAACTCTAGAAGAGGAAAAGATTGTAAGATGGGCAGTAAATGACAAAGAGGACTGGAGAAGAGAAGAAAAGGTCAGAGTGGACTATAGAAAGATTGAGGAAATAGTGCCACAGAAATTTCTAAGGTAGAAAAAGATGTTTGGGAAGGTAGAGTCAGAGAAGATGCTGACAAGGAAAATCTGGGATTATACCATTGGTCTCAAGGAGATGTTCAAACCTAGGAAAGAAAGAATTTACCCTTTATCTAAGAATGAAAGGGAAGAGGTTCAGAAATTTGTAGAGGATCAGCTGAGAAAGAGATATATCAGACCATCAAAATCCCCTCAGATGTCACCAGTTTTGTTATAAGAGCCCCAAATAGGAAAAGGTTTCCCACGCATTTGAACACTTAATCCAAAACCTCAAAGCATACAATGGAGTAAGGATATAAATAGGATGGGGACTCAGTAAGTCAAATCATGTGACAAGGTCAGATAATCATAGAACATTCTGGAAAGAATATGTGATTGCAGGACTCTAGGGTACAGCCACTGTAGTAGTAGTATAAGTAGGACTGCAATCCAACGAAGAACTCCATCGAGTTCTTCTTAAACATCCACCTAGGGTGATTGCTAAAGATATTCACTGTCCATTGATAACACTCATCCCATACTATTCCCTGGTATATGTTTCAGGTAGAAGTCAAATCTTGATAGATACAAAGTCCATTATACTTGTCTCCTGTTTAACTTCTGGCTGCTCATGAAATATTCAAGATTTTTATGATCACTCCAGATCTCAAATCTATCTTGTATACCTTCCAGTAAGTGCCTCCACTCTTCTAGACACCTGATGATTACCAACATTTCTCTATTATGAATCTCATAATTCCTTTCTGTTTTGTTCAATGATTTTGAAATAAAGACTACTGGCCTCCACTTTTCATTCTTATACTTTATTGATAACACTTCTCCTATTGCATACTCTGATGCATCTGCTTCTACTCTTATTTTCTTGTCCAAGTTAGGTGCTACTAGCACTGGTCTTATTGTAAACACCCTTTTTAACTCCTTGAACACTGCTTCCTGTTTCTCTCTCCAATTCCACTTTTTATCTTTCCTAACCAATCTTTACAGTAGTTTAGCTAACTTAGCAAAATCTTTTACAAATCACCTATAGTAATTTGCCAATCCTAGGAACTTCTGCACCTCTTTGACTGTCTTAGGTCTAGGCCATTTGAGAACTCCTACCACTTTCTCCTTCTGTATCTTGATTCCTTTTGCCTCTATTGCTAGGTCAAGAAAGTCAATCTCTTTGTTATGAGCCCCAAGCAGGAAAAAGTCTCCTGTGCATTCGAACACTTAGTCCAAAACCTCAAAGCATACAATGGGGTTGAGATATAAATAGCAGGGGACCTTAAGAAGTCAAGTCACGTGATAAGGTCATGAGGTCATAGAACATTCTAGAGGAACATGTGATTGTAGACTAGTAGCAGTATAGCTACTGTAAAGTAGTATAAGTAGTAGCTCAATTCAACAAAGAACTCTATCGAGTTCTTCTTGAACATCCATCTAGGGTGATCACTAAGAACATTCACTGTCTATCAATAACATAAGAACTTGATCCCCAATGGTGATCTTGTACCTTGCGACCTCACCACTACTTATTCTCTTACCTTCCTTGCTAGTGGGTACAGTGCTCACAAGCTTTTTGGATAGTAGGCCCTAGCTGTAAAGGGGACTTCTCAGTCAGTTAGGGACTAAGGGAGGAGTCTTGGTACTAAGTCCAAGTACCTTGTTTGAGTCCTGACCTTGCAATTGAACATTGTTCATTACCTTCTTCTCTATATAAACTCCATGCTATGTTCTATTGTGAATGGTATATGCAGGAGATTGGTGGTTATTCCTTGGGAAGCCACTTAGTGTAGGGGTCCTCTCCTTAGGGGCAATCATATACCAAATTTGATTAGAGCAGTAGTCAGTAAGGCAGTAGGAGTCTAGACAGGTGAAGATTGTATGCCCTGTTGGACATAGGCCTTAGTTAGCAATCCTGGATCAGGAATCATTGGAGTACAAATCATCAACCCCACCATCACCATCACCACCACTATACAATATGTCCCAACAACAACAGGGGGAAGCCTCTTTAGTATCCACCCAAACCAGAGAGGAGCAACTCCTCACTATGATCGCAACCCTGCAGTAGCAGGTTAGCACTATGCTCCTTTAACAGCAAGGAAGCAGAGTAGAGGTTGCAAGGCCTCAAGTCTTTAGTGGAAAGATGGAGGAGGTGAGCACGTTTGTAAACATGGCTTGACTATATATCAGAATGAAGATGACAGAAGAAGTGGCAGCAACCCAAGTGGCATGGGTATTATTGTATGTACAAGGAGGGATAGTGGAGGTGTGGAAAGACAATCTATTAGATAAGTTGGTAAAAGGGGAGTCAGAAGTGGAATTGGCAGAGCAGCTCTTTGCTAAAATAAGAAACAACTTTGGGGAGACGTCAGAAGAAGAGAGGAAGATAGAGCAATTAAGAACAATTGAGCAAGGAGGAAGAACCTGTGATGAATATGTACAGGAATTAAAAAAAGTCACCAGAGGGAGTGGCTATGAGGGAAGGCCCCTCATTGAAGAATTCAAACGAGGGTTAAACGGGGCCATCAGAAGGAAGTTAGCTGAAGCAGAGAAACCACTGACCACCATTGGAGAATAGCAGGAAAGAGCAGTAAGATTAGACAGAAACCAGAGACAGAGCAGGGCAGAAGAAAGAGTATTGGGAAGAAATATGGCATGCCTAGGGGGAAATGCACAGCCCAGAGGGAGGGGATCATATGGGGGAAGGGGGGGGTAGATAACATGGAGAACGGAAGGAGGATATAAAGGAGGAGAAGGAAATATACCTAATAGAGGAGGAAGTCAAATAGGTCTAAGGAGAGACCCAAATGCAATGGATATAGATAGAGGAAGAGGAGGAGATAGAATATGCTATGTGTGTGGAAAGTGGGGCCACATGGTCAAGAACTGCTGGAAGAGGCATAAGGGAAGGGTAGTGGAAACGCCACAGGAGTTGGCAAAAGAAAATGGAGGACAGTGAGCTCTTGACTGGTCTCCAACAATGTATACAGTGTATTGTGCCCAGAAAACCTGGGCAATAAATTAAATTTCATCAATACAACTGAAAGAGTAAGAGATATACAGCACACACTACAGCTGTTAAGAAAGGTCTGGTTAAAAGTGGGGTTAGAAAAGTTGGAAAATCATGAAGGTGTGGCAGTAAAAGCACTGTTGGATAGTGGGGCGACAGGTCTGTTCATGAATATGACCTTTGCAAAGGAAAAGGGGTTTAAAATGGAGAAGCTAAAGAAACCCCTATTAGTTAGAAATGTGGATGGAACAATAAATGTGGGAGGAGCCATAATGCACCAGGTCAAGTGCAATATGTTCTTCAAAGGACATATGGAAAGGGCAAGGATAGATGTATGCAACTTGGGGAAAATGGAGCTGATACTGGATATGCCATAGCTAGCAGTCCATAACCCAGAGATAGATTGGGAGAAAGGAGAAGTGAAAATGACACGCTGCCCACTAATATGTGGAAAAAGGAAACACGAAGGGGGAAAAAGAGAAGCAAGAAAGGTGGAAAGAGATGAGGACAAAGAAACACTAAGGAAATTGGTACCCAGAAAATTTTGGAAATGGAGAAAAGTATTCAGGAAGAAAGAGTCAGAGAGGATGCCAGCACAGAAAGCCTGGGATCATGCGATAGAGCTAAAAGAGGGGTTTACACCAAAAAAAAGGAAGGTATACTCATTGTCGAGAGAAGAAAGAGAGGAGGTACAGACATTTGTGGAAGACCAATTGAGGAAGGGGTACATCTGACCCTCTAAATCACCTCAAACGTCACTGGTACACTTTGTAGCAAAGAAAGACAGCATACAAAGGATGGTGCAGGATTATTGGTACATAAACCAGTGAACGATAAAAAATGGCTACCCTTTACCTCTCATTGCAGACATCTTGGACGGAGTAGGAAAGAGAAAGGTGTTTACAAAGTTGGACTTAAGATGAAGGTACAATAATGTCAGAATCAAGGAAGGGGATGAATGGAAAGTGGCATTTGCAACACATATTGGAGCGTACAAACCCATGGTCATATATTTTGGGTATCACAAATGGCCACTTACTGATTTGTGAGTTGATGATTTAATAATCAAAAGGCTCAAAAAAGCAAAGTTTAGACAGTAGCAAAAGATGTTGTTAAGTTTGAGGTTTATCCTTAGACATACAGTTCTTAAATACATGATTGTGGTGGTCTGTGCACCAGAACAGCCTACCACATGATCACTACCTATTGTTCTACAT
>Ga0153937_1000667_pt1 | contig 12699 bp, 16 predicted proteins | sample TSNY021MetaG_FD_104680 | JGI IMG/M metagenome (GOLD analysis project Ga0153937, IMG submission 104680) | Attine ant fungus gardens microbial communities from New York, USA - TSNY021 MetaG | ecosystem: Host-associated > Fungi > Mycelium > Unclassified | place: USA: New York, Robert Murphy County... | reverse complement strand
GGAAATACCCTGCTTTCAACCCATAAGCTTATTTTGTGGAAACCCAAGAATGCTATAATTATTACCAACGGAACACCAAACAGACTTTTTTTGCTTTTGTATTTGTGAGTTTTCATACATCATTTCTCCTCTCTAAAATACTTGAACTTTTATAATGGACCTATCCTGCCCAGAATTAGACTAAAGTCTATTCGCACATGGTGATAATAACATTTAATTTAATGATTGTCAACAACGAATAAGACGTACGTCTTATTCGTTGCCATAAAAAAGAGCCGCGCATTTTTGGCGCCGCTCGGTTGTATTTTCTTGTGAACTTCCCGAAACAATATCCGGTTCATTTCATCAACTGTTTGAAAAGGACGGTTCTGCATTGTAATAATACCACGATGCCCCAGATGCAGGTCGCTTGTAAAATAAATCACTTTAGATTCCCTCCATTCCCTTCTTTCCGCATAAGTGCTATCATCTGAAATAAAATCACTATTCGTCAAGCAAACGTACAGCCTCAACTTAATTCGATGTATTAATAACATAACATGCCGAAAAAGTCAGTAATATCAATGGTTTTTAGTTTAATCAGCAGACACTAATTACTAAATGAAATTATAAATACCTCCCGTTTTATATAGCCGCATTGATAATGATAGGGATTGCTGTTTTTACCCGCCATGCGTTCTATGAAATTGACCATTTAGTCAAAGAACAAACAAGGGAGCAGGTGATTGGCAATGAATTACATATAACGGTCATCAAAGTGCAAGACGCTATGATGCAGAGCTGATGAACTTGTGAGGTACCACAGTCCCTCTGTTATGTTTTGTAGTAGCTGATGTACTCCTGTAAAAGCTCAGCATAAGATTCAAGATCATAAACGCTTTCTTTCAGATTTGAAAGGAAGCGTTCTTTATTTTCAAGCATGGTCTGTTTAGGACCAGATACGCTCAAAGCGCAAATGCAGGCGCCGTCCTTGCTGCAAACCGGCATGCCATAGCAGATCAGTTCGGATTCACATTCACAGTTATCGACACCATATCCCTGAGCACGGACGGTTTCAAGGGTTTCACGCAACTTCTGAACGTTTGTGATGGAGGTGGGAGTCCGGGGCAGCAGGTCGATTCCATAAAGCTTACTTTCGTTCTCAGTACCAAGCAAATAGGAAAGCAGGACTTTACCCCCGCCGCTACAGTAAGCAGGGTATTGCGCATCGGTTTTTGCGCGGAATTGGAGGAGTGCATCTCCGAAGGCACTGTCAACAAACACCACATTGCAATCATCATTCAAGATAGTAAGGTAGACTGCCATCCTCGTTTTCTTTGCAAGGTTCTCCAGAACATAGTGAAGAACTGCGAAATCATCTATCTGATTACTCGTGATTTTACCGAGAATCGCCAATCTCATTCCTAAAGAATATCTGGAATCGGCAACCTTTCGGACAAACCCTCTTTTCTCTAATGTATACAATGTTCGGAAAACGCTGGATTTCCCCATATTCAACTTGTTGCTCAGTTCAGTGATGCCCATATCCGGCTGCGTGGCCAATTCATTCAGAATATCCAGCGCATTATTCAGGGAACTGAGAAGATATTTGTTTGGTTCATTATTAGGTGTACTCATAGTAAGTCTCCATAAAAATTGATATGTTCAGTTCATGTACTATAAGGCAACAAAGGTCGTTTCTTATAACGAAAACCGTTTCATAAAGTATAACATACTGGTGCAAAATTGTATAGGCCAAAATAAAAAATTTATAATTTACGATTTAATTTTAGCATAAATGCACAAAAATTGGTGCCTTATTTTTTGCATATTCATGAAATAGGAGCCGGAAATGTTTTTTTGTTGATAAACTGTTGACAAAACATTTGAAAGTTGGTATTGTTAGTTTGTCATTGCGAAACATGTTCCGTATAAAGAAACAACACAAGAGTATTAATAAAAAATTAAGGCGGTTTTACATGGAGCGGTTCTTTAAAAAGCCGGGCCGGTCAAACATCAGCCTTGATTTGTGAACAAGGAGGGTACAAATCAATGGAATATCCTAAGCTGTTTGAAGGAGGACGAATAGGTGCTCTGACTATCAGAAACCGCTCTGTCATGTCTCCCATGCATACGATCCTGGTGGAATCAGATGGTACTCCCAGAGAGAGGATGATCCGCTATTATGAAGAGCGGGCCAAGGGCGGTATCGGTCTGATTATTAATGAGGCTGTCCGCGTAGATGATGTTTTCAGTAACATTGGCTGCCGCCAGTTCAGCATGTCCCAGGATTTTCATACGGTTGCGGCGGAACGTCTTACGGAAGCGGTACATAAATACGACGCTAGGATTTTTGCACAGCTTCATCACAGCGGTGCGACTGCCAATCCTAATTATTGCAGCGGCGGTGAAGTCATTGCCCCCAGTGCAGTTCCGGCAGGTCCGGGCAGGATTGTTCCGCGGGAGATGATAATGTCGGAAATAAAGGAAATCGAGGCCAAGTTTATTGCGGCCGCTGTACGATGCCAAAAGGCAGGCTATGACGGTGTGGAACTGCACGGTGCCCATGGTTATCTGCTTGCAGAAACATTCAGCCCTCATTACAACAAGAGAACGGATGAATATGGGGGCAGCTTTGAAAATCGGATGAGGATGATTACCGAGATTATCCAGGGCATTCGTGCTGTACTGGGAACTAGATTTCCAATTTCAGTCCGGATCTGTGGTGATGAGATGACACCTTGGCTGAACAATATGATGGACCTGGAATATGGTCTGAAAATTGCCAGATATTTAGAGGTTCTGGGAATCGACTGTATCAATATTTCCAATGGCTCTGCTGTCAATCCCAATGCAAATTGCGAGCCTTACTCTTATCAGCCAGGCTGGAAGAAACATGTGGCGAAAGCATATAAAGAGGCGTTGCACATCCCTGTGATAGCTACAAATACTATTAAAAGTCCGGCTTTTGCAGAGGAACTTCTGGTAGATGGCATCTGCGATTTTGTAGGGCTTGGTCGTTCACAGCTCGCTGATCCGGAATTCGTAAAGAAGGCAAAAGAAGGGCGGAGTGATGAGATCAGGCAGTGTATTGGCTGTATGTATTGCCGCGAGCGTGTACTTTGGAAAGACATGTCCGTTGCGTGTACCGTGAATCCCCGTGTGGGTTGTGAGTATATCTATGATCGCCCGGAGAAGAATGGAAATGGTCGTCCTGTTGCGGTGATTGGTGCCGGTGCTGCCGGTATGGAAGCTGCGAAGATTCTCACAGACCGTGGTTTTGCAGTTACGGTCTATGAAAAGGATGATAAGGTGGGAGGTCGGATGAATCTGGCAAATAAGGCGCGTTTCAAAGACAATATTCAGGGTCTGATTGACACCATGGAACTGGAATTGAAAAGACGTGGTGTGACAGTCAAGCTGGGGTTTGAAGCAACCCCAGATCTAGTCAGGCAAGACATTAATCCCATCGGTGTTCTCGTTGCCACCGGTGCTGACTGGCTCATGCCGCCTATCAAAGGGAGAGACAAGGCCATTGTCTGTACACCTGAGGACATTATTCTGAAAAGGGTTCGTCCCAATGGAAACGTTGTGGTTGTCGGCAGCGGCATTACTGGAATTGAGTGCGTGGAGATGCTTCAGGATGATGGTGTGAAGGTTACAATGGTTGAAATGCTGGATCAAGTAGGAAGTGGGGTTTATCCCATCATCTTGAATGATCTGATGGAGCGTGTGCAGAAGCATGAGCCCACTATCATGCACCAGCACAAACTCTTGGAAATCACGGACAACGGAGTTTTAATCGAAGATATGAAGGCTGGTGAGCAAAAGCATATCCAGGCAGATAAGGTCTGCCTGTCGCTGGGCAGCGTTCCCAAAAAGAAATTAGTTGAGGACTTTAAGGCGGCATTTGATAAGGTGGTGGTCATCGGAAGTGCTGTGAAGGATGGGCGTATCAATGACGCTACAAAGCAGGGTTACATCAAGGGCTATGTATTTGAATAACCTCTATAAATACTGCTGCAACCATTAATATAGAGAATTATAGTATGGAAAATTGGAAAAGAGGGTGTTTTATGACAAAATATGAAGGATTATATCAGGAGAAACTGAAAACTCCAGCGGAAACTGCAAAGATGATCCAATCTGGATATGTCTGTGTATCGCCGACTTGTATGGCACAGCCAACTGCAATTCCACAGGCTATAGCTGCGAGGGCAAAAAAAGGTGAGTTGGAAAATGTGAAGCATCACAGTATCATAGCACTTTCACCAGCGCCATTCACTGACCCAGAGCTGCAAGAAAAATACGACTATGTTTCCTGGTTCACTCAGGCAGCCGCAAGATACAGTGTTCAAAATGGATACAGTGACTATATGCCTTGCCATTACAGTGAAGAAATAGCGCTCTGGGACATGCGTGGGACCCCGGATGTTGTATATGCAGTTGTGACACCGATGGATCAGCATGGCTATTTCAGCTTTGGTCTGGTTGCTTCGGAATGTGTGGAACTGATACAACGGGCGAAATACGTCTTTTTAGAAGTTAATCGCAATATGCCTCGCGTCTTTGGCAATAATATAATCCACATCGCTCAGGCAACAGCCGTCTGTGAGTTTGATGCGCCGATTCCTACGCTTTCCCCTCCCCCTGTTACCGAGAAGGATTTGAAAATCGGGCATTTAATTGCGGAACTTATTCCGGATGGAGCCACAATTCAGCTGGGAGTAGGAGGTGTACCCAGCGCTGTTGGAACCTGTCTAAGCGATAAAAAGGACTTGGGTATCCATACAGAATTGTTTACAGACAGCATGGTGGATTTGATTGAAAGCGGTGTTGTTACCAATCTGCAAAAAACCATCAATACTGGAAAAACAGTAGCAGCATTTGCCTGGGGTTCTCAAAGGATGTACGACTTTTTGGATGACAATTCCTCTATCGAGATGCAGCCCGTATCCTATGTAAACAACCCTTATGTGATTGCAAAGCTTAAAAATTTTATTTCCGTTAATTCTTGCATGGAAGTTGATTTTCTGGGACAGGTCTGCGCAGAGTCCATTGGCAGCAAGCATTTCAGCGGCACTGGTGGACAGGTCGATTTTGTTCGTGGCTGTAATCTGTCTTCTGGAGGAAAGAGCTTTATTGCGATGGCATCTACTGCGAAGTCAGATAGTATTAGTAAAATCAAGCCAATCCTTACTCCGGGTGCAGCAGTGACTACTGGAAAAAACGATGTAGATTACATAGTAACGGAATATGGCGTTGCTCATCTGCGCGGCAAGACCGCTGGCGAACGGGCAAAAGCTCTTATCCAGATTGCACACCCAAAGTTTCAGGAAGAACTCTTGTATGAAGCAAAAAAAATGAATTTGGTTGTCTGATTCTTTTTAATAATAATCTGAATTTTATAAGGAGGAAAACATTGATTGCTGCGATGATTTGTAACCACCGGATTTCTATTATCACTGGTCACTATGGTACGGGTAAAACAGAATTCGCTGTGAACCTGGCACTGGCATTGGCTGGTGAGGAAAAGAAGGTGATGCTGGCGGATCTAGATATTGTGAATCCCTATTTCCGTTCCCGGGATCGCAGGGATATGCTGGAAAACGCCAACGTCCAGCTTATCTCATCCTCTCAGGCCTGCTCCGATGCCGATATTCCCGCTCTGCCATCAGAGATATTGACTATTCTGGAAAATCGGAATATCCGGGGAATCCTAGATATTGGTGGTGATTCTGCAGGGGCTCGGGTTTTGGCTCGCTTTTGGCCCAAGATTGTCCAAGAGGACTATCAGCTGATATATGTACTAAATGCCAACCGCCCGGAGATTCGGGAACCTCAGAATGCCATCGCTTACCTTCGGGGCATTGAAGCCGCCACTGGCTTGACCTGTTCTGGCATTATCAATAACACTCACCTGTGTGGGGAAACTACTCCCGCTGAGATTCGAAAGGGCGCAGCTCTGACGGAAACGGTCTGCCAGGAAACAGGCATCCCAATTCTCTGCCATGTGGTGGAGGAAAGATTCACTGAAAACCTGTCTGATCTGGAGGAACCTGTATTCCCGATCACTATAAAAATGAAAAAACCGTGGGAATGACCACAGAGAAGGGAGGATTATGTCATTATGACTGCCAAAGTAACTTTCAATTCTGATCGCTGCAAAGGGTGCGAATTGTGTACGACTGTTTGTCCTAAATATATCGTTGTCATTGATAAGACTGTGACCAACTGTAAGGGCTATCACCCGGCGATGGTGACTGACATTACCCAGTGCATTGCCTGCGCCAGCTGTGCAAAGATTTGCCCTGATTCAATTATTACCGTGGAAAAATTTTAACGAAGGAGGTTACCATTTATGGAAAAGGAACTTAGGAAGGGTAATGAAGCCATGGCTGAGGCTGCTATTCGCGCCGGCTGTGATTGCTTCTTCGGTTATCCCATTACTCCGCAGAGCGAGATTCCGGAGTATATGTCCTCGCATCTGCCTGCGGCTGGAGGTGAATTCGTCCAGTCCGAATCTGAGATCGCTGCCATCAATATGGTGTACGGTGCTGCCGGTGCTGGTATGCGGGCCATGACCTCATCATCATCTCCAGGCATCAGCCTGAAGCAGGAGGGTATTACATATCTGGCAGGTGCAGAACTGCCTGCCGTTATTATCAACTGTATGCGTGGAGGTCCTGGTCTGGGTACTATCCAGCCAGCCCAAGGCGACTATTACCAGGCCACCCGTGGCGGCGGCAACGGCGATTACCGCACGGTAGTCCTGGCACCCTCCAATGTTCAGGAGGCTGCTGATTTTGTTCAGGAAGCGTTCGATATTGCTGATTTGTACCGTAATCCGGTCATGGTTCTGGCAGATGGTCTGATTGGCCAGATGATGGAGCCTATCGAGTGGCATCCTGTGAAGAAACGGGGGCTGCCCCCCAAAGACTGGGCTGCTGGCGGACGCAAAGGCCGTGCCCACACCAATATCATCAATTCCCTGTTCATCGACCCGGAAGCGTGTAACAATCACAATGACCATCTGACAGAGAAGTATGCTGAGATGGGACAGAACGAGGTTCGCTGGGACGAGAAGGACTGTAAGGACGCCGACCTGATTATCACCGCTTACGGCACTCCCGCCCGAATCGCCCTCACCGCCATTGAAAACCTAAGGGCCGAAGGCATTAAGGTCGGCCTGTTCCGCCCCATCACCCTGTGGCCATTCCCAGAGAAAGCGTTGCATGCTTTGGCTGAACAGGATCATGTGAAGGTAATCCTGGATGTAGAGATGAGCGCTACAGGCCAGATGCTGGACGATGTCCGTCTAGCAGTGGATGGGCAAAAGCCGGTGCGCTATCTGGGCCGTGCCGGCGGTACAATTCCTACGGCAGAAGAGATGGCCGAATTTGCCAAAAAGGTTTTGAAGGAGGTTGATTAATATGGCAATCGTATATCAGAAGTCTGCAGGACTGTCCGATAAGGAACTGCACTACTGCTCAGGCTGTCATCATGGCATTATCCAGAAGCTGGTGGCTGAGGTCATGGAAGAGTTGGGGTTGCTGGATGAAGCTATTGGGGTTTCCCCTGTGGGCTGCTCTACATTTACTTACAACTATTTTACCTGTGATATGCAGCAGGCTGCTCATGGTCGGGCACCAGCCGTAGCTACCGGTATCAAGCGAACCCATCCCAACCAGGCCGTGTTCACTTACCAGGGGGATGGTGATCTGGCTTCTATCGGTGCTGCTGAAATCGTCCACACTGCCATGCGCGGTGAGAAGTTTACCACTATCTTTGTCAATAATGCGATTTATGGTATGACCGGCGGTCAGATGGCGCCTACCACTCTGATTGGACAGAAGTCCACCACCTGCAAGGGAGGCCGCACTGTAGAACAGGCCGGTATGCCTATGCGTGTAGCAGAGTTGCTGTCCACACTGGATGGATGTGTTTACGCTGAGCGGGTCTGTGTAACAGACATTGCCAATATTAACAAGGCAAAGAGAGCCATCAGAAAGGCTTTCGAGAAGCAAATGAACAATGACGGCTTCACTTTCATCGAGGTTCTGTCCACCTGTCCCACCAACTGGGGGATGACCCCAGTGAAAGCCAGTGAGTGGCTGAAGGAAAATATGGCTGCATATTATCCACTGGGTGTCGTCAAAGACTCCAATATTTTTTGAAAGGAGGTGAAATAGATGAAGAAAGAGATCATCATTTCTGGGTTCGGTGGTCAGGGCGGATTGGCCATCGGCAAGAATCTGGCTGAGGCGGGTATGGCCGAGGGATTGAATGTTACTTGGGCACCCTCCTATGGTCCTGAGATGCGTGGTGGTACGGCCAACTGTTCCGTGGTACTGTCTAAAAAGCTGGTGGGTTCCCCTGTATTCTTACATCCAACGGAGCTGATTGCCCTGAATGAGCCGTCTTTAGAGAAATTTGAAGAGAGCGTTCAGTCCGGTGGTACTGTATTTGTAAATTGCGATGTAGTTACCTATAAGGTATCCCGTTCCGACTTAAAGGCTTTGTATATCCCCTGCACCAAAATCGCTGATGAAATCGGCAATCCCAAGGTCAGCAACATGGTCATGTTAGGCGCCTATGTAGCTGGAACCGGATTTTTGAAGCCTGAGACTATCGAAGTCATGATCAAGGAGATGTTTACCGGTGCCAAGTCTAAGCTGGTTCCCTTAAACATCGAGGCATTCCGCCGCGGCATGGCCTATGATAAATAGCCTGTTTTCTTATCATAGAAAGAATTTATTAGGCAACAACTATAATGTGTATTTTGGAGGTATATAATAATGACTTCAAACAGTAAAAAATGGGATGCTTTAAAAGCTGCATTCCCTCGTACAATACCGGTTATGATCGCCTATGGTTCACTGGGAATGATTTTTGGGGTGCTGATGAATGTAGCCGGATTTAATTTTCTGTATCCGACAATTATGAGTCTCACAATCGTCGGTGGTTCACTGCAGTTTCTGGCTGTGTCTCTTCTTCAGGCATCGTTTGCTCCTGCACAAATTGTGCTCATGACACTGCTGCTGCAGGCCAGACATCTGTTTTATGGCATTTCTATGCTAGAGAAATATAAAGGAACCGGTTGGAAGAAACCATATTTGATTTATGTTTTGACGGATGAAACCTTTTCCATCACCTGCTCCGCAGGTATTCCGGAGGGTATTGACAAAGGGTGGTTCTATTTCTTTACATCTCTGTTGGATCATGCCTACTGGGTAATCGCCTCTTTAATCGGCGGATTACTGGGATCCCTGCTGACCTTTAACACGGAAGGACTTGATTTTGCTATGACAGCAATGTTCGTTGTTATTTTTCTGGAACAGCTTATGAAGGAAAAGAAACATTACACTGCGGCCATTGGTCTGATCAGTTCCCTGGTTTGTTTGATTATATTTGGAACAGATGTTTTCCTGATTCCGACTATGATCTGCATGTTAATCTTATTGACTATATTTAGAAAACCGATTGAAAGGAGTGGTGATTTTAATGATAATGAGTTTGAGTGAGAAAATTATTACAATAGCAATCATGGCGGGAGTAACAATGGCTGTAAGATTTTTGCCTTTCATCGTGTTTTCATCCAGCAGACCAACGCCAAAATTTATTCAGTATCTTGGAAAGGCCCTTGCGCCAGCTCTTTTTGCAATGCTGGTAGTTTACTGCCTGAGAAACAGCAATCCGCTGGTGGGAAATCATGGTTTGCCGGAATATATAGCAGTGGCAGTAACTATTGCCGTGCATTTATGGCGTAAGCAGTTGCTCCTTTCCCTGGCTGCCGGAACTGCCTGCTATATGCTACTGTTACAGTTTGTCTTTTAACCAGAAAATTATCGATTGAATGAAAAATTATGAAGGTGTAGATTATGAGTGAAACAGTTATTGATGAAAGAAATCGTGTGACGGCTCAGCGCGTCATAAAAGCGCTTGAATCGCGCCATATGGAAGGATATTATGCCGGATCGAAAGATGAGGCACTGGAAAAAGCCCTTTCTCTGATTCCGGAAGGAAGTGTGGTCGGATGGGGAGGAAGCGCCAGCCTCACGGAAATCGGGCTGAAGGATGCAATGCGTCATGGGAATTATCGTGCCCTTGACGTGGATGCCATTGAAGATCCGGTGGAAAGAACGCAGATGGAAAAACAGTGTTTTATGGCCGATGTTTATCTAATGGGTACAAATGCAATTACTGAAGATGGACAGCTTGTGAATCTGGACGGAATGGGCAACCGCATTGCAGCGCTCAGTTTTGGACCGGAGAGAGTCATTGTGATTGCAGGGATGAATAAACTTGTTTACGGCCTTGATGATGCGATTTCGCGTGTGCGGCATACCGTTGCTCCGTTGAATGCATTTCGTTTTCCGGGCGAAACTCCCTGCAGACAGTTTGGTGTCTGCGGTGATTGCCACAAAGCGGATTGTATTTGTAGTCAGCTACTTATCACACGGGGCAGTATGACTGCCGGAAGAGTCAAAGTGATTCTGGTTGGAGAAAGCCTGGGGTATTAAATGTCAATAAAATAACAAAGTTTTGATAGGCGAAATGACCGCCGTTATTAACAGGTAACATAAAAATCGCCTCCAGTCGATGAAATAAAATATATTCAATCGGCTTCGCCGCAAATTTTTTGAGATTTGTCAAGCCTTTTCGGCGAAAAAAGTGGGGGATTTTAATAAAAAAGGAGGAAATAAGCATGAAGTATTATGTAGTTGATTCTTTTACAGATGAGGAGTTTAAGGGAAACCCGGCAGGTGTTTGTGTTGTTAAAAAATATCCCTCTGCTGAATTGATGCAGAAAATCGCTGCGGAAAATCGTCTGTCCGAAACAGCATTTGTCTGCAAGCGGGAGGATGGCGATTATGATATACGCTATTTCACACCAGAAGCCGAAGTGGATCTGTGCGGTCATGCTACTTTGGGAACCAGCTATGTTCTGGCTCATTTTGTAGAACCAGGCCAGACAGAATTTCTTTTTCACGCAAATAATGATGATTTAGTAATCCGCTGTTTAGGTGGAGGGTTATTCGAGATGGATTTTCCTTCCTGGGAGCCAAAGCCTGTTGCCGTGACAGAGGCGATGCGTAATGCCTTAGGTTTCGAGCCAGAAGGCGCATGGCTGACACGGGATCTTATCTTTCTGGTGAAAGATGCTGAAACCGTACGAAACTTCCAGCCGGATATAAAAGCAATCAAAGCAGTACCGGAAGGATGTGGTTTTCTCCTAACTGCAGAAGGAACAGAAAGTGACTTTGTCTGCCGTACTTTCTTTCCTAAAATTGGTATCCCTGAAGATCCGGTGTGTGGCTCTGCCAACTGCTCCCTGATTCCTTTCTGGGCAAAGCGTCTGGGCAAAAAAGAACTGGTAAACTATCAAGTATCTCCGCGAACCGGTGTTGTGTACGGCCGCGATGAAAATGAGCGAGTAAAAATCAGCGGCCACGTGACACTGTACAGTTCCGCTGAGATCAATATTTCGGAGGTGAATTAAATGAAATGCATTTACACAAATAAAGGAGCAGACCCGCAGGCACCATACTCTCAGGCTATGATTACAGGTAACTTGATTTTTACTGCCGGACAGGTGGCAATGATGCCTGGTACTGGTGAATCCGTCGGCATCACTGTCACAGAACAGGCGGAGCAGGTCTGCAAAAATATCGGCGCAATTTTGGAAGCTGCAGGCTCCAGTTATGAAAAGGTTGTAAAGGCCACCTGTTTCCTGTTAGATATGGCTGATTTTGATGAATTTAACGCAGTTTATAATAAGTATTTCCCGCATCATCCCGCCCGCATCTGTGTTGCTGCAGCGGCATTGTATCTTGACTATCGGTGCGAAATCGAGGTAATTGCGGAACTGTAATGCTTCTTCCAACGAAAATATTTTTTAAGAATTTGATAATAAAGGGGTTGTCAGATAATCAATGTCAATAAGTTAACACTACAACGCTCAAAAATCTAGTAATTATTAACAAATATTACTATGTGTCTTATTCTATACATAAGGGTGATGTTTATGTTAACAGTAAATTATCAAGCAGATGAAACTATAGTAAAGTCAGTACTCGATGGTGTATTTACAGATACTAAAATAAATAGGACTGACGCATCAATTATAAAGTGATACAAGAAAAGCATCAGGAAAAACAAGCTTTGCAAACGATTTTCCTGATGCTTTTTCTTGTGGTTTTTAACATCTTTTTCGTGTGCCGGCCGGAAAATGTACTATTTTCTGTTTTCTGTTTTCTAGAGCTTCTTTTATGGCATCCTCATCAAGTACCATTAGAAGCCGGTAGTGCGATGGATGTACGCAACTCATCCTCCTTGATATCCTCGTCCAGCATCCAGGACCAGGTCGTTCGAATTGGAACCGGTTGCCAGCTTCAGGTCGTTCAGCGTCAATGCGTCCGGCCGCATGAAATCCACATACTGCGGCTGATTTTCCAGATGATTGGCTCCGTAACTGATTAACGCTCCCACATCGGGTGCCAGCATGGCTGTAATCAGCAGCAAGCTAACTATACTGGAAAAAGCGGCAGCGGCAATCTCTTCAATTGAGATTTTTTCCGCATAGTGCTCATGTATATATATCATCATTAATTTTAAAAACCCTCACTTGCATAGTGTTGTTTTTCCTGCTATAATCAACAGAAAAAGTTTTTTATGGAGGATGAACATTATGGCTACGAAAAGCCACGGTAAATCACG
>Ga0153937_1000665_pt1 | contig 12708 bp, 10 predicted proteins | sample TSNY021MetaG_FD_104680 | JGI IMG/M metagenome (GOLD analysis project Ga0153937, IMG submission 104680) | Attine ant fungus gardens microbial communities from New York, USA - TSNY021 MetaG | ecosystem: Host-associated > Fungi > Mycelium > Unclassified | place: USA: New York, Robert Murphy County... | reverse complement strand
TAATCAAAGTGTTCAAAAAAGCAAAGTTAGACAAGCAGCAAAAGATGTTGTTAAGTCTGAGGTTTATCCTCAGACATACAGTTCTTAAATATATGATTGTGGTGGTCTGTGTACCAGAACAGCCTACCATATGATCACTACCTATTGTTCTATATATAGGAGTACTATTGTTCTTGAAATAGAGATAACCTAACCATCTTAGGGCAGTCCTTTGTTCTATTCAAGAACAGATAATAATCTATAGGTAAAGATCAATATCATGTACAAACATTGAGGACCTTGTATCTCTATGGGATCTTATTGCCTCAGGATCTATTTATAACCAAAAGAAGCACATTGAAGAGAGCTTCACAATGGTCATTGAAGCAAACGATTACGTTAAGAGGTTCCTGAGATATCGGCAATTTAGTATCTGGTGACTTGGTAATTACTGACTGATCTGCTGATAACTTGGTGAATACTGATCACTTTGAGACGCTTTTGGTACCATTTGAAAGGTTTTCTTAAGGGCTTTTTGTGGCCATTTAGATTGTCAAAATTGGTCAAGTATTTCTGGAGTTATGGTCCAAATGAAGTTTGTGATAGTTAGCTAAGGACAAGAAAGAGCATCCAGTAGAAGACTGTTTGCTATATACTTCTAAGACTCTGTTTAGAAGATTCTAAACTACTATAAGAGCAACTGGAGTAAAGTGTACTCTCCAGGAGAATTTTTAGTAATATTACAGTTCCTAAGCATGTTATAACTTACCTCCAGGAGAATTCTTAGAGTTTAGGATAAGGCTTTTAGAGGTATACTCTACAATATATATACTGCTATAGTAGTATGTCTCTAATCCTAGAGTCCTATCCAGTAGGGTCAGAAATTGCCAAGTTGAGCTAAAGCAATTAAATATTACTATGTAATATTTAATTAGGTGTAGGATTGCTCTAGGAAGCTAGTCTAAAGTTCTAGAGGTAGTGTTGGTAGAGTTCTCTTACAGATATTGGCAAGAATTATCAATTATAGTGATAAAGTTTACATTAACAAAATAAAGGAGGTTATCCCTAATAAGCTGCAAAATATACTTATTATTTATAAAATTACAAATCAGTCTCCAAAAATATAAGATAACTACCTCAAGCTATTAATACAAGCATATAAGGTTTTATATCTAGACAAAACCCAGAGCACAATATTTGGTCCAGAGGCAATTAGAGAGAAGAATAGAGGAAAAAAAGACCTAGTATCAAGTAGGAGAGTGATAGCAGCATAGAAAAGCTAAAATATACTATAAATTACTATAAATATACTATGAGTATGTATTCTGGGTTCTGTAAGGTGATACAATGAGTAGAGTTGGAGAGTAGAATATGCTATTAGGTAAAATAATATATGTTGCTCTCTAGTCCTGTGGTTTTATAACTGGTCCAGAAGAAATATAACAACAATACAGGAGTAGAACAACCTTGGCCTCAGCTCATGTACTGTACCTCAATCTCCTATCACATGTGTGATTGCTTATTCTGGAGTAGTGGAATATTGTCCAAGAGAAAAATAAACTTAGGAGTAAAGAGTTATATAGTAGAAAGTACTACAAGAATATAGAGAAAATAGCTTTATGACTTTAGGACTTTAATTTACACACTGATTTGCTCCTATATATCTATCTAGTATATATACTACAATTGGAATAGAAGAGAGTCAATCTGAAACACAATATTCCCATAGAAGGTAAATAATAATAATAAAGAAAATGAATATAAATATTAATTTATACCAAATTTTCCAGTATATAACATATGTACCAGGACAAACTACTATATGATCACTATCTATTGTTTTATATATAAAAGTGCTATTGTTCTTGAAATAGAAATAACCTAACTGTCTTAGAGCAGTCCTTTGTTCTATTCAAGGACAGATAATAATTTATGAATAAAAATTAGTGGTATATACAAACATTGAGGATCTTGTATTTCCATGGAATCTTATTACCTTGGGATCTATTTATAGCCAAAGGAAGTGTATTGAAGAGAGCTTCACAATGGTTATTAAAGTAAACAATTACATCAAGCAGTTACTGAGATATCAGTGATTTAGTATTTGGTAACTTGGTAATTATTAACTGATCTGCTGATAACTTGGTGAATACTAATTGTCTTGAAACATTTTTGATATCATTTGAAAAGTTTTCTTAAGGGCTTCTGGTGGCCATTTGGATCATTGAAATCAGTTAAGTATTCCTAGAGTTATGGTTTAAATGAAATTTGTGATAGATAGTCTTGTTGTACACTATATTATTACAAGATTTCAGTATTACTTTCAACTTTTGCAAGCTAATAGAGAGTACACTTTCCTCTAACTGTAGATCATAGACATTATACTCTATAGTTCTAAGAGAAAATCCAATTTGGATGTCTTCTTTCTCTTTCTACTTGGAGGAACAGAATTAGAGATTTCCTCAATTAATACACTATTAATTCTAATATCCTCAGGAGGGAAATCTAGATCATCACTGTCTTCCTCCAACATCTTTATCAGTTGTACTTTAAATGACTGATTTTTATTTTTGCTTGGACCTAGTAAAGATGGTTTCTGAAAAGAAGTCTTATAAGAATACTTGTTCTTATTACTAGGCTTGTCATAACAGTCTATTGTATTGTATATCTTTGACTTATTCTTGAAGCATTTTCCAGCACATATTTGACAGTATCACAAGCTTTTCTCTTTCTTTCTCTAAATCTTATCTATTTCTATTATATCCAGATGTTATATACTGGAAAATTTGGTATAAATTAATATTTATATTCATTTTCTTTGTTATTATTATTTATCTTCTATAGAAGTATTGTGTTTCAGACTGACTCTCTTCTATTCCAATCATAGTATATATACTAGGTAGATACATAGGAGTAAATCAGTTTGTAGATCAAAGTCCTAAAGTTATAAAACTATTTTCTCTATATTCTTGTAGTACTCTCTGCTATATAACTCCTTACTCCTGAGTTTACCTCTCTCTTGGACAATATTCCACTACTCCAAAATAAGCAATTATATATGTAACAGAAGATTAAGGTATAGTGCACAAGCTGAGACCAAGATTGTTCTACTCCTGTATTGTTGTTGTATTCTCTCTGGACTAGCTATAAAACTATAGGACTAGAGAGCAATATATATCATTTCACCTAGTAGCATGTTCTATTCTCTGACTCTACTCATTATATCATTTTCTGGAACCTGGAGTGTATACTCATAGTATATTTTAGCCTTTCTATGCTGCTATTACCCTTCTACTTAATAGAATCTATAAACTCAATTGGTCACTGTTGCATTCAATCTCTCCAACATTTCTGTTTTCACTTGTTTGTCCTTTATTTCTGTTCTGTTCATTCAACTCTAGTAAATCTAGTAAATATAGGCTCCAGACTTCCCAGATACATACCTTACTGGACCAAACAAGTTCAACATCTAATGTCTCATACCAGAGTTCTATTCTCTTGACTTTTTTGTTGGATAGTCAACTCTCTAATATCCTTGATTGACTAGTAGTCATCTATTCTTTCCATTCTAAAGCCTATATCCCTAATGTTTTTGACAGAACAAATCTCCACTAGCTCTATTATTTTCTTTTCCAATACTAACTTTACTTTTACTCTAGTTCAAGAATTCTTCAATCAGATTTTGACAAGGTCAATTTTACATTGACTTATTTGTCTGGAATGGTCCAGTAGTGGTTTGAAGTTGTATTGGATCAGAAGAAGCAAAGTACTCATTATCTATAGCCATATTTCTGGTCCTTTTTTATTAAAGAGATTGAAACTCACTTTGGTATTTCAGATGTAATTGCTAAAGTGGTCAACTCTCTAGATTATCTTTGAATAGATTCCAACCAGAGAATTGCAACTTACAATATTGCTTTTCTCTAGTATTCTATTGAATTGTGTTGGACAGATAATGTCCTTTGTCATAGGTATTATTTCAGACTTCCTAATTGTATTCAGAACATTATCTCTACTCATGAAAGAGGTAAACCCTCAACTTTTCAGCAATTATATTCTATAGCTATCTCTATTAATAATCATTTCTGGGAGCAGAAACACAAGTCTAAAAAAGCTCTATTCTCTACTCTATAATATACTCTTTCTCTAGAGTTACCTGATTCTATCTCTAATCTGTCTTTGTCTGGTTCTAACTCTGGTTCTATGGTTTTCAGCTCTTTGGTCAAACTTGAGTTTCTATCTCAGAATAACTTATTTCCATTACTTGGCAACAATTTTTTTCCAAAGTTACTGTTTTAAGTTTCTGTTCTACTTCTATTCTATTTTCTGTTTCTGTCTGTCTTAAACTCTGTTTGTTTTTATCTCTGGTTTCTGTTCCACCCATTTGGTCAACCATATTTCTGTATTTTTCTATCTGGTCTTGTTTATATCTGAAACTCTGTAATTTACAAATTTCTGTTCATATATCCTTTGGCAACAATAGAATTACTCTATTCTGTTCCTGTAAGTACAACATTATAACCACCTCTGGCAACTTTTCACTTTTGTTTTCTCCTAGTTTTTGCATGAATCTAGGCTCCTATACCATCCGCTTGTTCTGTCTCACTCTTTGGTACTAGAATTACTAACTACCTTACCTCTGATCCATTGGTTGAATGAGTAGAGTCCAACTTTATCCTACCATTTCTGTCTATAGTACTCATATCTGTTTAGTGTTTCTAACTTTCATTGGTCTGCTACTCCAGTGTTGTCGACTTTCATCAACTACCATCTTTGTCTAATGACTTTTTTCTGGACTTGTCTTTTTCTTCTCTACAAATTCTAGTTTTTGCCAAGCTTCTATGCTTACTCTGGAACATTTTCTGTCCAGTCTAGGTTTCTGAATCTATCTCTATTTTATTGTTCAGACTATTGCTAGCAAGCTTTCTTTCAAAAGTTTATTTCCATTTTTCATATTTGCATCTATTCTAGGAGCTATTGCCATGAGTTTTGTTTTATTTTCTGAGTCCTTATCACTAGATAATAGGACACATAGCCTAAAGAGAAGGATAAGTACCTAACTGTTATAAACTATCTTGGCTATAATAATTTTTTATTTTTTTAATTCTTTATCTTTTACTTTTCTTTTCTTTTAATTAGATAATAGGGGAGTCATATGATCAGGATCACATGACCTATCACATTTGTCATAATCTATCACATTCTGTAACAAATCAGTTACAGGATCAGTTATATCATACAAGTCATATACCAAGGAATATTCTAGTAGATTTTATTAGATTATTAGTAGGTTAGGGTTAGTAGTATAGACCATGTATAAAAGTAGCCCAAATCTAAGAGGAACTCTATCAAGTTGTCTTTGTTCATCCCAAATAAAAGATAACTCAGTTCTAGGGTTAGCTTAACCCAACAGTTACACTATACTAACTACTTTACCTTATGGTCAAATTCACAGACCAGACACTAATTTATTTACTTTAAATTCAATAATTTTTAAAACTTTTTACTATCTAGTCTCTACCCCTAGTAGAATACATCAACAGAGTAGACTTTTCATTAATGACTCTACCACTTTTCTCCACTCCTTCCATTCTGTACTCCTTCTTGAACTTCTTTACTATCATTACAAATCCTTGATCTTTGATATCTTTTTCAATCACCTTCTTGCCTTTCTATGAAAGCAACTAGAGTAGAGCTTCTAGAAGAATCCTCAGTTTATAATTATACTCTGGAATATGTTACAACTCACCTTCTAGAAGAATTCTCAGAGAATAGGATAAAGTTCCTAGAAGAGTACTCTATACTATATATACAAGTCCCCTTAGCTATGGAATGTCCTAAAGATCAAGGTCAGAAACACAAGAGTAGACAACTAATTAAATGTTATATAATTATTATTTAATTAGTGCAGGGTTGCTCCAGTAGACTACTACTAGTGTATCAGGAGTGTAACTTAATATAGTCCTCTTATATTCACCTTCCCTCTAAGGTTATTATACCTTAAAGTAATGGATCCAGGGTAGAAAAATTGTATTAAACTTAGTTTAGTAGATATATCTAAGAGCTTCTGATAGTCTGCAATAGAAGTCTACTACAAGATCAGATATGGAAACTTTGGAGGCAGGCTTCTAGAAGTTGTGTTTGTAGTCATATACTTTCCACTTGATGAGATATTGGAACTGTCTCTGATGCTAGTAGCTGTTGAGGATTTCTTCCACTTTTTACTCCTCTTTTCTATCAATGAGTATAGGCAAGAAATGTCCTTTTGGTTTGTGGTCTGGTATTGGATCTTCTAGGGCAGTAGATAGTTTGACAACATTAAAGATAGAATGAAGCTATCTTATTGAGTATAGCAGCTTCAGTTTATAAGCCATAGGTCCAACTTGTTATTCTATAGTAAACAGACCTAGCCTTTGATAAGAGAGCTTCTGAGAGGGTCAAATAGTCTAAATATTCAATATGTCTAGGAATACTTTGTCTCTGAGCTTGAAAACAGGGGCTAGGGTCCTCCATTGGTTGTAATACCTCACTATGTTTTCTTGGACCTTCTATATTGTAGATTTAACTTCCTCTGCAGCTATCACAAATGGCCACTTACTGATTTGTGATTGGTTGATTTGATAATCAAAGTGCTCAAAAAAGTAAAGTTAGACAAGTAGCAAAAGATGTTGTTAAGTCTGAGGTTTATTCTTAGACATACAGTTCTTAAATACATGATTGTAGTGGTCTATGCACTAGAACAGCCTACCACATGATCACTATCTATTGTTTTACATATAGGAGTGTTATTGTTCTTGAAATAGAGATAACCTAACCATTTTAGGGCAGTCCTTTGTTCTATTCAAGGACAGATGATAATCTATGGATAATGATTAATATTATATACAAATATTGAGGACCTTGTATCTCCATAGGATCTTATTGCCTCAGGATCTATTTATAGCCAAAAGATGTACATTGAAGAGAGCTTTACAATGGTTATTGAAGCAAATGATTATATTAAGTAGTTTCTGAGATATCAGCAATTTAGTGTCTGGTAACTTAGTGATTACTAACTGATCTACTGATAACTTAGTGAATACTGATTGTTTTGAGACATTTTTTGGTACTGTTTGAAAGGTCTTCTTAAGGACTTTTGGTAGCTATTTAGATTATCAAAATCAGTCAAGTATTTCTAGAGTTATAGTCTAAATGAAGTTTGTAATAGTAGTATTTCTTATCCTCTTTATGAACTCGTTGACAGTCTCTAGGCTAGAAGAACATTGTTGTTATGAGAGCCTCGAGTAGGAAAAGACGACCCACACATTCTGAACACTCAGTCTAAAATCCCCAAGCATACAATGGAGTAAAGACAGAAGCAGAATAGGGACTTAGTAAGCCAAGTCACGTGACAAGGTCAGGTGATCATAGAACATTCTGGAAAGGACATGTGACCATGGGACTCTAGGGTACAGCAACTGTAGTAGTAGTATAAATAAGGCTGCAATCCAATGAAGAACTCCATCGAGTTCTTCCTGAACATCCACCTAGGGTGACCACTAAGAACATTCACTGTTCCTTGGTAACAATTGTCACAGTTTAAATCCCATATGAGGGGTCCTTCTGGTATTTAGCAGAAATGGAGACTATTGGGTAGAAGAGTAGATATAGTTATTATACTAGAACTCCACTATTAGAAGAAGGTTATACTAGTTGTTCTCTTGGTTGACGTGCTCTGTTTGTCTGTCTATTTGAGGGTGTCAAGTAGTAAAGAAGGCCAACCTGATTTCAAGAAGCCTATAGAGCTCCCAAGTGAAGAGTATAATAAACTGTAGACCTCTGTCTGAGACTACTTGTCTAGAAAGTTTGTGAAGTTTCCAAACATGGTAAAAAAATAGCCTGGCTACTCCTTCTATGGTCACTATTGTGTGCATTAGAATAAAATATATCCTCTTTGATACTGAGTCCACTACTGTTATTACTACATCATGTTTTCATCAGCTAGAGTATCCTGCAATCTTCATATCATAGCACAGTAAGACAATATATCTGCAAAGATCTAGGTTCCAAAGGATGTATATCTTGTCTTAGAAGTGGAGTAGACTATCAATATTCAACCACTCTATAGAGTGTACCATTTAGCTTGAGAACTATTAGAGTTTGCAAGCTGCCTAAGCTACCAGTTCTTCTTGGTCTCTATTGTAGTTGCCTTTGCAGATATCAGAAAGTATGTTTTTTTCTATTCTCTCTAGTTTGATATCTTCTAAGGCCTGAATAGCAAACATCTCCAAAGAGAGGAGAATAACATCTTTATTGTCAGAAGTTCTTATATTATAGTCCAGTCTCTGAGAGTGTGTGTTTGGCTTTTTTATGAAATAGCCTAGACAGTGGACAAGTGTAAAGTCAAAACAAGCTAAGTAGAGAGACCAGCAGGCTTGATGACAGTTAAGTTTCTTGGCTATTGTAAAGTATTCTAAGTTCTTGTGGTTAGTTTATATTTCCACTGGGTGCTTTGTTTCTTCTAAAAAATATCTCTATTCTTTTAGAGTACAAATGATATCCAATATCTCCTTGTTGTAAATCTTGTAGTTCTATTCTACTGGAGACAGAGACTTGCTATAGAACACAACCAGGTGCTATTTCTCATCTTCAGGTAGTTGTTGGAAAAAAACTACTCTAGTAGTAAAATCTAAACTGTTGGTCTCAATGCAGAAGAACTCCAGGTCCTAGAGAAATATGAGAACTAAAGCACTAGTGACTGCTGCCTTAAGTACTTTAAAGACTCTGTATTTCTTCTCATTTTAGAACTAGAGTGTGTCAAACTTTGTAAGGTCAAACAAGGGTTTGGCCAGTATAGAGAAGTCATAAATAAACTAATGGTAGAAATTGGCAAACCTCAAGAAGACTTGCACATTAGTCTAATTTTCTGGGGCAGGCTATTCTCAGACTCTAGAGATCTTAACAGGATCCATAAATACTTTGTTCTCTGAGATTATCAGATCTAGATATTTGATCCTTATCTTCTGGAACTTACACTTCTTGGAGTGGAAGAACAGCTTGTGCTTAGCAAAAATCTCTAATACTCTCCAAACAGCTTGAGCATACTCCTCTACCATTCTGGTAAAGATAAAGATGTTGTTCAAGTATACAACTATAATTCCTTCTACAATTAAATCTCAGAAGATATCATTTATCATAGTCTAAAAGGTAGCTAGACTATTAGTCATCCCAAAGAATATCACTAGAAGCTCGAAGAGTCTATGATTTATCTGGAATGTAGTCTTTTACTCATCTCCAGGTTTGATATGCACATTGTTGAATCTCTAGTAAACATCTAGCTTGGTAAAATACTTGACTCTGCAGAGCTGGAAGACAAGCTTGGAGATAAAAGAGAGTGGATACTAGTTCTTGACTATCATAGAGTTCAGGACATAATAGTCTTGCACTAGTCAGAGAGAACTGTCTTTCTTTTTGATAAAGAAAATCAGTGTAGTCATGGATAACTTAAAGAGATAGATATGGCTAGTGCATAGGTTCTTCTCTAAAAATGCATCTAACTTAGTCTACTCTACTGAAGATAGAAAGTACATCTTTGACAATTTGGGCTTGGATCCTGGAATCAGCTCAATAGTATAGTCCTAATAGTGATGCTCTAGGAGGATGTCAAAACTGTTCTTTGCAAAAATATACTTGAATCCTTGAGTATACTCTAGTAAGAGAATGGTAGGGTTTTGGTTTTCTATATTGTACTGGGCATCTTCTGCTAGTCACTGAAAGTTAGTGGTCATGGCTCTGAGGTTGGCAGTTGTGGGTTCTAGAAGTATCTATGTTATAAACAAGTGGTCTCTGAGTTCCTAGTCTCTACTATCAGTACCAGAGGAAAAGGGCTTATCTGCATCTTTTTTTAGGAGTAAAGGACAAGGTCTATCTTTATACAAGTTGAGAATACAAAACTCTGCTTTTTTCTATCTGGTCTGCTTCTTATATAGAACACGATCTCTTTTGCAGTGTGAATGTCATATACTGGAAAATTCAGTATAAATTAATATTTTTATTTATTATTATTATTATTATTATTTATCTCCTATAGGAGTATCATATTTCAGACTAGGAGTATTGTGTTTCAGACTGGCTTCCTCCTACTCCACTTATAGTATATATATAAAGTAGATATATAATAGCAATCTAGTTTGTAGATTAATGTTCTAAAGTCCTAAAATCTTAAACCACCATCTCCTATATTCCTATAGCACTCTCTGTTATAGAATTACATTGGGATTATGACTATTATTAGCTCTAGACTGATAACAAATGGATAGTAGAAAAGATAATAGTAATAAGAGATAAGGAAGACAAAGATAATGTAATAGATGATATATCAGTATACCAAGGTTAGGACTTCAGACTTGATTAGACTAATTATAGACATTAGACTAAAGGAGAAATATTGGATAAACCTTGGGGTAATTATGAACAAATCTTATTATAGTTATAAACTTTAGAATAAATGGGGAAATCTTGAACTAATCTATTTATAGACTCCAACTCAATTAGTCACTTACTATTACTCACTAGTACTTAGAATAGTAGTTCTTGTGATGTTACTAGTTAGGATAAATACAATCCAGAAAGAGAAGAAAATAATAAGTTTTCTCTTTCTGTAGTTTATCTGAAAACTTACTTTTCTTGGAATCCTATATTCTCTTCATCCTTTGAACTAACTTGTGGAATATGACTAAAAGCCTTGATATTCATCCTTTTGATATAACTCTTCTGAAAATCTTAACAAGATCCTTTGTAAAGGAGCAAAAAGATATCAAGTATTAACATAGGCTCAAGATTGAAGCATATATTCACTCTTGTAGTCTAAAGTCTTAACATTCTCTGCTATATAACTCCTTACTCCTGAATTTACCTCTCCCTTAGACAACATTCCATTACTCCAAAATAAGCAACCATACATACAATAGAAGATCAAGGCACAGTGTATAAGCTGAGACCAAGGTTATTCTACTCCTGTATTATTGTTGCATTATCTCTAGACCAGCTGTAAAACTACAGGACTAGAGAGCAATATATATTATTTTACCTAGTAGTATGTTCTACTCTTCAACTCTACTTATTGTATCACTTTCCAGAACCTAGAGTGTGCACTTATAGTATATTCATAGTAATTCATAGTATATTATAGCCTTTCTACACTGCTATCCCCTTTCTACTTGATAGTAGAGGACAGTATGTTATCTCAACCTTACTGGTTCTCTAATTGATCTTTGGATTATAGTCCTTCAGTCAGTTGTATCCCAAGATCAAGTCTTGCTTTCTAAGGTCTAAGACAGCAAGTAGTATTCTTTTCGAGTAGGTGCCATACTACAGGAGAATGTCCACCACTTTGGAGATTTCACCAGTTTTGTTTGGAGAGCTGTCTATATTGAAGACAGAAATAGAGTGCAAGATTGTTCAGGTATTAAGTTCTTTGAAGCAGACAAAGTCTTAGTCTATGAAGCTTTCTATAGTTCTGCTATCTAGGAGAGCCTTTATGGAGTAGAGCTTGTTTGTATCCATAGTACTCAGTTCTATAGTAAGTTGCAGGAAGGTTCTATATATATCCAATATACTAGTAGAGAGTTGAATAGGCAGTCTTTTTTTTCACTTTAGTTTCTAGAGAAAGAGATTGTGTTTAGGGGTAGAGGGAGAAGATATATTTATAGGTTCACTGTTATCTGTATTAGTTTTTATTTTGAGTACAGTAAACCTATTTGCTAGCGACTAGGGTGTATTTGTTACTGGTTACTCTTTATAAAATCCTTATCTTCTCCAACCTTCCAGGCTTCTACTTCTTATATATCTTGTATTGCTAAAAGGTCCTCTATGAGTTTTTCTTATTGCTTGGATGATAGCTATCTCATATCAAAGTAATAGAGACAGTCCTTGACTAGATAGTTTACATCTCTGTACTAGTAGTATTCTTGTAGGGGTAGAGGCTTTGGCCTCTTGGCTATATCTATGTTCATGGGGATATCCATAGAAGGAGAAGAGAGTGTTGGTTTCAGAATTGGGATTAGAGTAACAGTAGAGGAAATTCAAACTACTAAAAGAGGGAGAACCATGATAGAAGAGTTCTGACTATCACAAATAGCTACTTACTGATTTGTGATTGCTTGATTTGATAATCAAAGTATTCAAAAAAGCAAAGTTAGACAAGCAGCAAAAGATGTTGTTAAGTCTGAGATTTATCCTCAGACATACACTTTTTAAATACATGATTGTGGTGGTCTGTACACCAGAACAGTCTACTACATGATCTCTACCTATTGTTCTATTTATAGGAGTGCTATTGTTCTTGAAATAGAGATAACCTAACCATCTTAGAGTAGTCCTTTGTTCTATTCAAGGACAGATGATAATCTATAGATAAAGATCAGTTATCATGTACAAACATTGAGGACCTTGTATCTCTATGGGATCTTATTGCCTCAGGATCTATTTATAGCTGAAAGAAGCGCATTGAAGAGAGCTTCACGATGGTTATTGAAGCAAACAATTACGTTAAGTGGTTCCCGAGATATCAGTGATTTAGTATCTGATAACTTGGTGATCACTGACTGATCTGCTAATAACTCAGTGAATACTGATTGCTTTGAGATGTTTTTGGTACCGTTTGAAAGGTCTTCTTAAGGGCTTTTGGTGGCCATTTAGATTGTTGAAATTGGTCAAGTATTCCTGGAGTTATGGTCCAAATGAAGTTTA
>Ga0153937_1000664_pt1 | contig 12714 bp, 20 predicted proteins | sample TSNY021MetaG_FD_104680 | JGI IMG/M metagenome (GOLD analysis project Ga0153937, IMG submission 104680) | Attine ant fungus gardens microbial communities from New York, USA - TSNY021 MetaG | ecosystem: Host-associated > Fungi > Mycelium > Unclassified | place: USA: New York, Robert Murphy County... | reverse complement strand
TTCTAATTTTTTTCTACTTTTTTTTTATGCTCTATGTTTTCTTTTACCTCTATATTTTTTTACAGATTAGTAGCTATTTTATCATTTTGACTTTTTTCATTTTCTAATTTATTTTTGGGTTATGTACTCATAACTATGGCACTTCCAATATTACATTTGTTTTTCCTAAATTGCACATATATATTTTTATTCTTTTTACATAGTTTTTGTAATATATATTCACCTTTACCTAGTGTATAATTGCTTTTCTACTATTGTATGTTCTATTTATATTTCTGACCATCAGTGGTTTTTTCAGCTTTTGTAGTCTAAATCTATGTTTAGCTGCTATTTCTTTCTCTATAAACATTTCTATTATACCACTATTTAATAATACTTTCACTGTTATACTTTTATATATATTTATCTTTTTTACTCTAATATTCAACTACACTTTTTTCAATATTTTGAATGTTCTCTTTAAGTTTTTTTGTCTTTTTTCCTCTATTATATCTTTCAAAGCTTTTATCTGTATACTATCTTGCTATACTTTTCTCTGTACAGGACATATTATCACTCTTTAGTTCTACCATTTCTTTTTTCTTTTTATTCCATATCCTAGACATAAAATTTTCTTTTTCTTTTTCTTTAGTACTTTTTTTATTATTGTATTCTTTCTTTTATATTTGATATGCTTTACTCTTGTTTCTCCCTTTATCTCTGCTTTATTATTCTTTTACTACTATACTTTTATACAGTGACTATATCATATATTTTTCAACTGTTTTCTAATAACAAAACCTTGTCTTTGATTTTTCCATGTTTTAGTGCCTTTATAGTTATACTTTTCACATTTTATAAAGGTAATCACCTCTTTCTCTGTCAAGCATTCCTTTTTTTTCAATAATACATCTCTTGGGGGCATATCTTATCTACTACAATAAGGGATACACTAGCCTCTTCTCTTGCTATGCCTTTCATAGTTGAGATGACTTATAATACTGTTCTAATATCTCTATTCCAGGTTCTAATCATAGTACTTAACACTATCTCAAAAGCATTCCAGCTGACAATATTTGTACAACTGGTATTCTTTTTTTAGCCAATATATCACATTGTAGCACTGGCCTTGACACTTTAAGAAGTCAGTCTCTATTATTATTCCCAAGCTAAGCAAACTAGCTTATAATATTTCTAGGGTCTCTTGATCTATTATTTTACTCAATATACTTGACAAGCTCATCAAGAAAATAATTACTAGGTAACTTCAGTTTAATATTGTCAAGTATAGTATTCTTCATCTTAACCAACTTGGAGATATTTCTTAGAGGTCTACTGAGGATACTGGTTTTTTTTTCATCTATCTAGTTTACTTTGACTAGACCAATATTGTCACTAAGTTGTGAAGACTTCAAGGACTATCCGAGGTGGATGTTAAGGAAGAACTCAATAGAGTTCCCCATTGGATTAGATCTACTACTTATACAAATTGTACATGGTCTGTGCACCTATCTCCCATAATCACAAGACCTCTTACTAATAGCTACCTGGTATTACATAACACTTTCCCATGCTATTTATATCTTTCCATTGTATTTGCCTATATTGTCCAGCAAATTAGTGAATGCATGTGAAATAGTTTCTTTTTTGGGAACTGTCTTATAACACAGCCCTCTCTTTAAGTTTCCTTGTCCTGAGGAATTTTTCCATTGTCTCCAATTTTCCTTCTATCTTCTCTCTCTCTGCCTCTCATACCCCCTATTCAACTATTCATATAACATTTTTGCAGTAAACCTCCCTGGTAACTCTCTTGTAAAAATTTCTTCATCCTCTTCTTCTTCCTATTGCCTGAGTTCTTTAGCCTCTTCCCCATACTCCCTCTTGAACTCTTCTACCAACTCCTTTACATTTCCCAAATTCTCCCTACTTTCCCATGTGTCCACCTCTGCTATGTACCCCTTCCATTGTACTAGGAATTTCTCCTTTCCCCTTATGACCCTTTTATTTAATATTTTTTCTACTTCAAATTCCTTCTCTCCTTTGATGATGACTGGTTTGGGCAGTATTTTCTTCTGCCCCTTCACTTGGTCCTTATACAAGTGTACCCTACTTATGTTTACTACAGGGTATATTTTAACAGAACTAGGTAAGTCTAATTCTATTGCATTGCTCAATATAATTCCCTTTACTTTGTAAGGGCCCACGAACTATTCTGTCAGCTTCTCCAACCTTCTTCCTATTATTTGCCACTTTAAGTCCTTTGTGCTCAATAGCACCCAGTCTTCTACTTTGTACTCTTCCACTTCCTCCCATTTCCTATCTGCAAACTTCTTTATCTCCTCCTGCGCTTTTCCTAATGCTGCTTTTGCCTCCTCCTGAATCTTTCTTATCTTATTCACAAAATTCTCTGCTGCTTCAAACTTCCCCTTTCTTCTACCCTTGAATCCCATCCTTAGATCTTGCCCATAATTTGCTTTGAAGAGTGAAACCTTTGTTGCCGTATGAATTTTATTATTATAGGCAAACTCTGTGGTTCCTAACCAATTAGGCCACTGCTCCTGCCTATGGTCAATAAAGACCCTTAGATACTGCTCCAACTCCTGGTTCACCCTCTCTGTCTGTCTATCAGTTTGAGGGTGGTATACTATTGACAATTTTGTCTAGATTCCTAGTAACTGATTTAACTCCTTCATCATTCCCACTGCAAACTGTACCCCTCTGTCTGATATGATGCTTTCTGGTAGGCCATGTAATTTCCATACATGATCTCTAAATAGCTTAGCCAGCCCCTCTGCCAATGTTTTCTCCATAGTTGCTATGAAATGGACCATTTTGCTAAACCTATTGTATACTACTAAGATGGCATTGTACCCTTGTGCTAATGGTAGCTTGGTGATAAAGTCTACTGAAATGTGACTCCAAGGTTTTTCTGGAATAATGTTAGGCATCAACTTTCCTACTGGGGCTTTACTTCTATTTTTACACTGCTGGCATGCATCGCATCCCTCTACATACTTCCCAGCTTCTCTCATCACTCCTGGCCACCAATAATTTCTGGTGACCAGCTCTGTTGTTTTCCATTTTTCTCTATATCCCCCTACTGGCATATTGTGGTGCAATTGCACCACTTCTTTCCTTAGATCTCCCTCTGGGACGTATATTCTTCCTTCCTTCATTACTACTCCTTCTTCTATCATCCACTCCTCATCCCTTAGATTTTTTATTCCTGCTTTCTTAAGCTCCTCCACTGCCTTCACTACTTTCTCATCCCCCTCCTGTGTTTTCTTAATTCTTTCCCTCAACCCGTTTTCCTCTACCAATATTTCTGCCCTTTTTATCCACTCCAGTTTTACTAGTACCCTGTCCTTGTTGTTCCTTTCTACTCCCTCCTGCCAATCTGGTCTTCTACTTAGTCCATCTGCTTTACCTATGCTTTTTCCCACCACATGCTTCAGAGAGAAGTTGAACCTAGAGAGGTATAGGGCCCATCTAGCTTGTCTACAGTTTAATTTCTGGCTACTCATAAAATACTGGAGGTTTTTATGATCTGTCCAGATTTTGAATTCTACTTTTGCCCCTTTCAAGTAATGTCTCCACACCTCCAAGCATTGAATTACTGCCAACATTTCTTTGTCATGGATTTCATAATTTTGCTCTGTGGCATTTAATAACTTAGAGATGAAGACCACTGGCCTCTATTTCCCATCTTCACATTTCATTGATAGAACCCCCCCTGTAGCATAGTCTGAGGAGTCTGCCTCTACTCTCATCTTCCTATCTAAATCTGGGATAGCTAGTACTGGTTCTGTTGTGAATTTTTCCTTTAGCTTCCCAAACACTTCTTTTTGCTCTTCCCCCCACCTCCACTTTTCTTCCTTTCTAACCAGCAAATGCAGTAGGGCTGCGATTTTGGCAAAGTCTTTAATAAACCTTCTGTAATAGTTTGCTAGGCCCAGGAATTTCTGTACCTCCTTCACATTTCTTGGTGCCGGCCAATTCAAAACTCCGTCTACCTTCTCCTTTTGTATTTCTACTCCTTTTGGCCGAATTACTACCCCTAGAAACTCCACCTCCCTGACTTTCCATCTACACTTTTCTGGCTTTACAAATAAATTGTTCTCCTCCAACCTCCTTAGTACCTCCTCTACTAGTTTGTTGTGCCCCTCCTCCATTTCTGTAACCACCAGGATATTGTCAATGAATGTCACTGTATTTCCCTGATTTATTAGATCTCAAAATAGGTCGTTCATCATTGTCTGGAAGGTGGTAGGGGAGTTTATTAAGCCAAAGTACATTACAGTGGGTTCATATGCTCCAATATGTGTCATGAAAGCTGTCTTCCACTTATTTCCTTCCTTGATCCTTATGTTATTGTATCCCCATCTAAGATCAAGTTTGGTGAATACTTTCTTCCTCCCTACTCCATCCAAGATATCTGCAATTAAGGGTAATGGGTACCCGTTTTTAATTGTCCATTGGTTTATGTACTGATAGTCTTGTACCATTCTCCTCTTTCTATCTTTCTTAGCCACAAAGTGGACTGGCAACGTCTGTGGTAATTTTGACAGTCAGATGTATCCTTTTTGCAGTTGATCCTCTACAAATGCCTGCACTTCCTCCCTTTCCTCCCTTGACAATGAGTATACTTTTTCTTTTTTTGGTACGAACCCTTCTCTTAATTCTATCGCATGGTCCCATGGCTTTCTGGTGGGCATGTACTCTAATTCTTCCTTCCTAAACACCCTCTTCCATCTCCAGAACTTTCTTGGTACCAACTTTTCCACTGTCTTTTCTTCCTTTGTTTTTCTAATCCGTTGTTCCTCCCTTTTTCTAGCTGATGTGCTTTTCTCCTTTCAAGGCATACTGCTGTTTCTTTCTCTTGCCCACTCCTTATTCTTCCCACATATAGGTGGGCACCACATCATTTTTACTTCCCCTTTTTCCCAATCTATTTCTGGGTTATGGATGGCTAGCCATAGCATGCCCAATATTACCTCTGTTTTCTCCAGATTGCATATATCCATCCTTACTCTTTCTATATGTCCTTTGAAGAACATATTGTGCTCAACCTGGTGTGTTATTGCCTCTCCAATATTTATTGTCCTATCCATATTCTTCATCATCAATAGGATTCCCAACCTTTCCAACTTAAATCTCTTTTTCTGGGCAAAATCCCTGTCCATAAAAAGTCCTGTTGCCCTACTATCCAAGAGGGCTTTAACCATTACTCCTTCATGGTTATCTATTTTCTCCAATCCTACTTTCATCCAGACTTCTCTTAATAGCCATAGTATACGCCATATGTTTCTTACTCCCTTAGTGTTGCAATAAGAAATTTTATTGTCCAATTTTTCTAGATACAGTACACTGTACATGTTTAAGGAAGCTAGCCAGGAGCTTACTGACTTTTATTTTCTTTTGCTGACTCTTGCAGTATCTCTACTATCCTCCTCTGCTGGTCTTTCCTCTACTAGCAATTTTTGGCCATGTGGCCCCATTTCCCACACACATAGTGTTATCAATAGATAGTTAATGTCCTTAGTGATCACCCTAGATAGATGTTCAAGAAGAACTCAATAGAGTTCTTCGTTGGATTATAGCCTTACTTATACTACTACTATAGTGGCTGTACCCTAAAGTCCCATGATCACACATTCCTTCCAGAATGTTCCATGACCACCTGACCTTGTCACATGATTTGATTTGCTAAGTTACCATGCTATTTATATCTCAACCCCATTGTATGCTTTAAGGTTTTGGACTAAGTGTTCAAATGTATGGGAAACCTTTTCCTATTTGGGGCTCTCATAACATGGTCCCCCTTTCAAGTTTCCTCATCCCGAGAAATTTTTCCATCAATACCAATTTTTGTCCCATTTCTTTTTCCTCTCTTTTTCGTATCTTCTTTTCCCCCAACCATATAGTAGTTTTGCTGTGAATTCTCTAGGTAATTCCCAACTGAACTCCTTTTCTTCTTCTTCCTGCTCCTGTCACCTTAGTTCTTCAACTTCTTCCCTGTACTCCCTCTCAAACTCTTCTACCAACTCTTTCATATTTTCCAAATTTTCTTTATTTTCCCAGGTATCCTCTTCCACCATGTAGCCCTTCCATCTTACCAGGAACTTTTCCTTTCCTCTTATTATCCTCTTGTTTAGGATTTTTTCCACCTCAAATTCCTCTTCTCCTTCAATAATAACTGGTTTTGGCAGCGTCTTCTTTTGTCCTTCTATCTGCAGTTTATAGAGCTGTACTCTACTTGCATTAACTACCAGGTGTATCTTGATAGACTTAGGTAGTTCTAATTCTACCGCATTACTAGAGATGATTCCCTTGACTTTGTAGGGCCCCACAAAACATTCTGTCAATTTTTCTGATCTTCTCTCTTTCATCTGTCACTTCAAGTCCTTTGTACTTAGCAATACCAAGTCTCCTACTCTATACTCCTCTCCTTCTATTCGCCTTCTATTTGCAAACTTCTTCATTTCCTCCTGTGCTTTTCCTAATACTGCTTTTGCTTTTTCCTGGATTTTCTTCATCCTTTCTACAAATTTTCCCACTGCTTTGTACTTCCCCTTTCTTCTTTCTTCAAATCCCATTCTTGGATCTTGACCATAATTTGCTTTGAATGGCAATGTTTTTGTTGCCATTTGGATTTTGTTATTGTACATGAATTCCACCGTTCCTAACCAATCTGGCCACTGCTCTTGTCTATGATCAATGAAGACCCTCAGGTATTGTTCTAACTCCTGGTTTATTCTCTCTGTCTGCCCATCTGTTTGAGAGTGATAGGCTGCTGAGAGTTTCGTTTGGATTCCCAACAAGTTATTTAGCTCCCTCATCATTTCTGCCACAAACTGCACTTCCCTATCCAATATGATGCTTTCTGGAAGTCTGTGCAATTTCCATACATGATCTCGGAACAGTTTTGCAAGTCCTTCTGCTGATGTTTTCTTTGTTGTTGCTATAAAGTGTGCCATTTTACTGAAATGGTTGCATACTACTAAGATTGCATTGTATCCCTGGGCTAATGGCAGTTTGATGATAAAATCTGCTGATATATGACTCTATGGCTTTTCTGGGATTGCATTGGGCATCAGTTTCCCTGCTGGCACCTCGCTCTGATTCTTGTATCTTTGACAAGCATCACATCTGTCCATGTATCTTCCCACCTCTTTCATTACTCCTGGCCACCAGTAATTCCTGGCAATCAATTCTGCCATCTTCTATCTCTCTCCATGCCCTCCTACTGGAGTGTCATGGTGCAATCGTATTATTTCCCTCCTGAGGTCCCCTTCTGGCATGTATATCCTTCCTTCCTTCATTACTATCCTATCCTCTATTTCCCATTCTTCGTCTTTCAGCATCTTTATTCCTGTTTTCTTCAACTCTTCTACTGCTTTTACTACCCTCTTGTCCCCCTCCTGCATCTTCTTAATTCTTTCTTTTAGGTTTTCCTCTTCTATTGTTGTTTCTACTTCCCTGATCCATTCTGGCTTTACTAGCTTCTGATTCTTGTTGTCTTTCTCCACCCCCTCCTGCCAGTCCAGTCTTCTGCTTAATCTATCTGCCTTTCCCATGCTTTTTCCTGGAATGTATTTTAATGTAAAATTAAATCATGATAGGTATAGGGCCCATCTTGCTTGTCTACAGTTTAATTTCTGACTTGTCATAAAATACTGGAGGTTCTTATGGTCTGTCCAGATTTCAAATTCAAGTTTCGCTCCCTCCAAATAATGCCTCCATGCTTCTAGACACCTTATCACTGCCAGCATTTCTTTATCGTGAATTTCATAATTCCATTCTGTGGCATTCAATGATTTAGAGATGAAGGCCACTGGTCTCCACTTGCCATCCTCACACTTTGTCAACAATACTCCCCCCATTGTATAGTCAGAGGCATCTGCCTCTACTCTCATCTCTTTATCGATGTCTGGGATGGCCAGGACAGGTTCTGTAGTGAACACTGCCTTAAGTTTCTCAAATGCTTCCTCCTGTTTCTTTTCCCACTTTTATCTTTACTCCTTCCTGACCAGCACATGTAATGGTGTAGCTATTCTAGCAAAGTCCTTTATGAACCTCCTGTAGTAATTGGCGAGGCCTAGGAACTTTTGCACTTCTTTGACATTTCTAGGTGCCGGCCATTTCAGGACTCCTTCTATCTTCTCCTTTTGCATTTCCACTCCTTTTGAGCCAATTACCACTCCCAGAAACTCTACCTCTCTTACTTTCTATTTGTACTTCTCCGGCTTCACAAACAGGTCATTTTCCTCTAATCTCTTTAGTATCTCCTCCACCAGCTCATTATGTCCTTCTTCTGTATCTGTAGCTACTAAGATGTCATCAATGAAGGTCACCATGTCTCCCTGGTTTATGAGATCTCTGAACCAGTCATTCATCATTGTCTGGAAAGTGGCAGGGGAGTTTGTTAACCCAAAATACATAACTGTGGGTTCGTAGGCTCCAATATACATTGTGAACACTGCTTTCCATTCATCTCCTTCCTTGATTCTGACATTATTGTATCTCCATCTTAGATCCAGCTTCGTAAACACCTTTCTCTTCTCTACTCCATCCAATATATCTGCAATAAGGGGTAATGGATACCCATTCTTTATTATCCACTGGTTTACACGTCGATAGTCTTGTACCATCCTCTGTGTGCCATCCTTTTTTGCCACAAAGTGTACTGGTGATGTTTGGGGCAACTTGGAGGGTCAGATGTATCTTTTCCTTAATTGATCCTCTACAAATGCTTGTACCTCTTCCCTTTCCTCTCTCGATAGTGAATATACCTTTCCCTTTTTTTGGCATGAACCCTTCCTTCAATTCTATAGCATGGTCCCAGGCCTTTCGTACTAGCATCCTCTCTGACTCCCTTTTTCCGAATACTTTCTTCCACTTCCAAAATCTTCTGGGCACCAGTTTTCTTAATGCTTCCTCATCCTTGTCCTTTTCTATTTTTCTTACTTTCTTCTCTCTCCCCTCTTGCTTTCTTCTTCCACATATAGGTGGGCAATGCATCATTTTCACTTCCCCTTTCTCCCAGTCTATTTTTGGATTGTGGGCTGTTAGCCATGCTCTTCCCCCATACAATCCTCTCCCTCTAGGCTGTGCATTTTCCCCTGGGCATGCTGCATTCCTCTCCAACATCCTCTCTTCCATTCTGCTTTGTCTTTGATTTCTGTCCAGCCTTACTACTCTTTCCTGCCACTCTCCAATGGTGGTCGGTGGTTCTTCTGCTTCTGCTAGCTTCCTCCTAATACTTCTATTCAACCCTCTCTTGAATTCTTCAATGAGGGGTCTTCCCTCATAGCCACTTCCCCTAGCGACCTTTTTGAATTCCTGCACATACTTGTTGCAGGTTCTCTCTTCTTGTTCAATTGTTCTCAGCTGTTCTATCTTCCTCTCCTCCTCTGATGTTTCCCCAAAATCATTTCTTATCTTTGTGAACAGCTGCTCTACTGTTTCCACTTCTGACTCTCCCTTGGCCAGCTCATCTAGCAAGTTATCCTTCCATGCTTCCACTATTCCTCCCTGTACATATGACAATACCCAGGCTACCTGGGTCACTGCTGCCTCTTCCATCATCTTCATTCTAATGTATAGGTGAGCTGCATTAACAAACGCACTCACCTCTTCCATCTTTCCACTGAAAACTTGAGGTCTTGCAACCTCCACTCTGCTCCCCTGTTGCTGAAGGAGCATGGTGCTGACCTGCTGCTGCAGGGTTGCAATCATGGCGAGAAGTTGTTCCTCTCTAGTTTGGGGGGGAGTGGGTACCAAGGGGTGTTCTCCCTGTTGCTGTTGTTGTTGGCGAGATATTGGCAGTGGCAATGGCAATGGTGATGATGATGATTCCTCATAGAAGAATGAATGGTCTTCTTCATCTATACTTATGACTGGCTACTGATTAAGAAGGGTGAAACAATATTATCCCTAAGAAGGGAATCTCTAAGCTAGATGGGCCTTTAAGAGGCTACTGTCGTTCCCCTGTGTAGACCAGTCACAATGGATCAGTAGCATGGAGCTGATAGTATTTGAATGCATGGGAAACCTTTTCCTGTTTGGGGCTCTCATAACACATAGCAGGTTCTATCTCCTTCTGTTTGTCTGTCTACCTCTATTGCATTAGGGTCCCTTGATGGCCCTGGTTGTCCCACTCTTCCTTGGTGGTTTTGTCCTCCTTCTCTATAACTCTGATTCGGTCCTCTATTTCTCCACATTATTTGACCTCCTCTTCCTCCATACAATTCTCCTTCTATACTTTCCCTTGGCTGTACATTTCCCCCTGGGTGTGCTGCATTTCTCCCCATCATTCTTTCCTCTGCCCAACTCTGCCTCTAATTCCTATCTAATCTTACTGCCCTTTCTTGCCACTCTCTTATAGTGGTGGGTGGGTTTTCTGCCTCTGCCAACTTCCTCCTGATCACTCCATTCAGTCCTCTCTTGAATTCTTCAATGAAGGGGCACCCCTCATACCCACTCCCCCTCGCAAGTTTTTTGAACTTCTACATGTACTCATTGCAGGTCCTTCCTTCTTGTTCCAATATCCTCAGCATCTCTACTTTCCTCTCCTCTTCTGATGTTTCTCCAAACTCATTCCTCATCTTCCTGAACAGCTCCTCTACTGTTGATATTGTTGATGTTCCTTTTGCCAACTCATCTAACACATTATCCTTCCATGCTTCAGCTATGGATACTAGTACTGTTCATAAAGAAAAAAGATAGATCTCTTTACTTGTGCATCAATAACCAGAGACTAAACAAAATCACCTACAAGGACCATTACCTAATCCCCCTGGTGTCTAACCTCCTGGATGCTTCTAAGAAAGTGAGGATCTATTCCGAAATAGACCTACATAGTGCCTATTATCTTGTAAGGATTGTAGAAGATAATGAGTGGAAAACTACCTTTCATACCCAATATAGCTTTTATAAGTGGCTAGTGATGCCCTTTGGCTTGTCAAATACCCCTTCTGTCTTCCAATGGCTTATAGATGGAATATTCTCTGACTTGTTGGACATGTGCATTGTAATCTAGTTAGATGATATACTGATCTATTCAAACAACACCTCAGAGCACAAGAAGCATATTAAAGAGGTCTTATGACACTTACACATCAATAGGCTATATACATTTTCTAGAAAATGTATTTTCCACCATGAAGAGGTTGAGTTTTTAGGTTTTGTACTGGATCCCCATGGAGTACAAATGGATCAGAGCAAGGTCTAAGTCATACAAGATTGGCCAACCCTGTAACACTTGAAGGATATACAAGTGTTTTTAGGATTTGCTAATTTTTATAGACATTTTATTTAGAATTACTCCAAGATTACAGTTCCTCTCATCTATTTGACTTAGAAGGTAGTCCCCTGGCACTGGTCACCAGAGTGTAAGTTGGCATTCCAAAGTCTGAAGAAGTCATTTGTTATGGTACCAGTCCTAGCCCACTAGAACCTGGACTCCTCTATTGTACTGGGGACAGACACTTCTGACTTAGCATTGGCTGCTATTCTCTTCACCTATGTGAATGGAGAACTACACCCTATTGCCTTCTACTCTTGGGTACTTAATACTACTGAACTGAACTATGATGTTCACAGTAAAGAATTGCTTGCAATATTCAAGGTCTTTAAAAAGTGGAGGCACTATCTGGAAGACACCTCTATCCCCATAGATATGATTACAGATCACAGAAACTTGGTATATTTTTGTGAATCAAAAAACCTCTTTAAACAACAGGCCTGTTGGACTAAGTACTTATCCCAGTTCAACCTCCAGATTTGATTTTTCCTGGGTTCCCTGAGTTCCAAACTAGATGCTCTGACCTACAGGTGGGATGTTTACACCAAAGGCATCAAAACCTTATCTCCGCATCCAAACCACTATCCAATTTTCCAGGACCAACAAGTCACTGTGTAGGTCAAGTCAGATCACTTATTAAACATTGCCTCACCTACAACACCACCCTTGGATGACAGTTTACTACTTTGCAATATCTGGTATGCCTTGTCTGAAGACCCAGCTATGACAGACCTACTGCACAATCTACCCCTCAATCAGAATAACTAGTAGAAGATAGGTCTCAATGGTTTACTATGCTACTATAACAGAATTTTTGTACCCAATACAGGAGACCTGCAGCTTCAAGTCTTGAAGTCCAGACATGACCACCCTCTGGCTGGCCACTTTGGCCAATTCAAAACACTTGAGTTGTTGTACCAAGACTTTACCTGGCCAAAGCTACGAGTCTTTGTCACAGATTATATGAAAACCTGCAATACATGCATGAAGAACAAATCCTGCCACTACAAACCTTACAGTGTACTAAAGCAATTATCTGTACCCCTCTGCCCTTGGGATTCTATTTTGATGGACTTCATAGAACAATTACCTGAGTCCAATGGTTATACCAATATTCTTGTCATCATAGATAGACTATCAAAGCAGGTGATATTTATTCCTATCTCAAAAATGCTTGACTCCCCCACCCTTGCTTCCCTTTTTATCTTCCATGTGTTTGCAAAACACAGTTTACCTTCCCACATTATTTCTGACCAGGGTGCCAAGTTCATTTCCAGGTTCTCAAGGTTCTTAGCCCAAGTGTTGCTGCACATGAAACTCCATTTTACCTCTGGCTACCATCTAGAAGTGGATAGACAGACTGAATGGGTCATGTAAGGGCAGCCAGAGCAGAGCAACTCCAGGAGAAACCTCAGTATATCATTAAACTC
>Ga0153937_1000663_pt1 | contig 12734 bp, 11 predicted proteins | sample TSNY021MetaG_FD_104680 | JGI IMG/M metagenome (GOLD analysis project Ga0153937, IMG submission 104680) | Attine ant fungus gardens microbial communities from New York, USA - TSNY021 MetaG | ecosystem: Host-associated > Fungi > Mycelium > Unclassified | place: USA: New York, Robert Murphy County... | reverse complement strand
TGAATAGCTGCTCAAATTACCTACTCTGCTCGAGATCACCTTTCTAACACCAAGAAAACATTAATCAAGATCATACCCCTGACGGCTAACACCCCGGTGGCTCATCCCTTACAAGAGGTCGGAGAGGTCGTCGCATCTGCCGTCTCTCCATCCTATAGCCTTCGTGCAAATCTTCGAGAAACCAAGCAGGGGACGTCGACCAAAAGATATGTGGATATATGGGCCGGAAATCGAATTGAAGTCTCCTGTGAAGTGACTGATCACCATCAAGCGTTTTATCTGGATGGTAATTGTCATGTTCAAGTATCAGCACTGAGCTCACTCAGCAAACACTAAGAATATCTATCTACTTTAACTTTCTCTCCGTCCGAAACGGCGCTTTTATACACGGCAGAGGTGAACGATACTCAGAATAGCTCTCACGATCCATACGCCAAGTTTCGCTATAGACCTAATTTTGGTGAAGGCTTCAGTGGCAAGAAACACCCCCATTTCTTTTTGCTTCGTTGGAGAGCCTACAAGGACCCCAACCTACTTACACTGAAACCTACACTTTACGAAATACACCCCAAGATCGATAATGTACTCTTTGGTCAAGGCATATTTTTTCAAAATTCCGGGGAAACAACTTTATTCGCCACAGGATATGAACTCACGCCCAATGGAAGAATGCTTGGTATTAAAGGCTGTTTCAATAGACCTTTCGGTGTCTGGGAGTTACGCCTTGAGGCTCAATCTGAAGACGTCGACACTACTACTGATGATAAGAAACGCGACCTGATTATCTGTTCTGCCAGAAAAATTAGCGATACCAATTCAGGACGATCACCACGAATTCTACAAGAGGGTACCAAGAATACTCTGTATTGGTTTTCGTCAGCTGCTGGTGGTCCTCATGTGTCGACTACTTCACTCCATTCTCTAGATATCACGTCATTGGATGCTATACCTCCAGATATTTCCTCCAGGACACGGACGGTGGTACCTATACCGGAGGCCTCAGGATCAAATTTTCCGGGACTATACCCTTCTTTCAGTCTACTTGTCGGTCCATTCCTGCAACAGAAGGATGGACCTGCAGATATCATCATACAGTCGCAGTGGGGTTGTCGTACAACTATTATCTCTGTTTCGTCCTCTACAGGTGTTGTAAAACACTTTACTCCTCCTGATTCATGTCGGTCTTTTAAAGACACTTTCTAGCGACTGTTCTAATCAAAAGACAGCTCTCTTCAGCTGGACGCTTTTGGCGTGTGATGGGAAGAATCGTATCATTTGTTCGAGGAGTTCACCCAGCGAGCCTTATCAGATCCTCCTTGGGACTAATTCAGAAGACAGTATTCAGTGGCAAGTGCTCGATCAGCCCGACTTGGCTCCAGATGGTATGAGGATGTTGGCTTGCAGGTCTTCTGACTAAGTTATCTATTATTCAGTCCTCTCGGCCTTAGAAAGTATCAGGACTTCTATCCACCCAATTCCAGGTCATCATCCAACAGAAACTATTGTCATCCGCTCGGTCGTAGACGACTTATCACATACAATCCACCATCCACTGATAACTGTACCACATGGTGGCCCTCATGGTGCATCAACAACAGCATTTACGGCAAGCACAACTGCTCTGGTATTACAAGGATGTACGTCTACCTTATCAACTGAAATATGCGAGTAGCTTAGCTTTTTCAGATACTCTATCACTCCCGAATTACACGGGAACACCAGGCTACGGTCAGGATAATATATACAAGCTTTTGGGGCAGTGCGGGTCACTTGATATCGAGGACGTCCATGCTTCTACTTTGCACTTGGTCAATGGTTTGTCATTGGCCCGACATGGTAAAGGGGAAATCTTCGTAATGGGTGGGAGCCATGGCGGATTTATTGCGGCGCATCTTATCAGCCGATATCCTGATATCTATAGTGCCGCTGTGCTCCGCAACCCTGTGATATCCTGTGGGAATATTACAGGTACTGACATCCCCGACTGGTATTTTGCAGAATTTGGATTTCAAGATGATTTTCCTGTCCATTCCTCTCCTGCCTTCGACTTATCCTCCATGTCCAAGTCATCTGTGACGCCCAACTTTGACGCCACTCCGGATCTAACCCCTATTATATATGACAAGCTTTATGAAGCTTCTCCGTCAGCTGCCTTACTCAAATATCTCAAGGACCGATCTCAAAGGCCCGAACATTTCGCACGGCTTCCTCCTGTGTTACTTTTGATAGGTGCAGCAGACCAACGTGTTTCACCTACTCAAGGAAGTACTTTCTATCATCTTCTCAAGGGAGCAGGGGAGGAAGTGGAGATGCTCATTTTCGAAGGGGAGGGACATCCGCTTGAAGGTGTCGAAGCTGCAAAAGTGGGTTGGGAAGCTTCGCGAGACTGGTTGAAGAGATTTGGGCGAGAAAAATGTCCTGAGTGGGGAAGGAGAAAGTTCTAGGCACTTTTGTTGGAAAAATGAGTGGGGTCGCAATTCTTGTAGAGATCTGTAACATACTATGCCAAATGGCCTGACCCATTTTGGACTTCTCACTATTTTAAAATCAACGGTCTGTTACACGGTGTCCGATCACAGTCCATGGTCTCCTTACTATTTACTGCTCTCTGACGTTCTGGATTCAACACTAGTCAGACTGGAAAAGCCTTAATCCAATCAATCAACCTACCATCTGGTTGATCATATTTCCCAACCTGTAGTTGAGCTCTCACTAGGACACAGTCTTCAGAACTTGGACCCAGGTGTGTTTAAATATCATTGAACATTTACAACATACCTATCCCTGCCTCGCTGAAAGAAATGCAGGAGAGAAATTGGGGCAGTGCCAGGTTTTTAGCCAATATCTGTACTTTGTGAGCTGTAAGCTTAAGTATGGACAATGTGTAGACCAGTATCGAGGTGGCTTATGCAAGTATCTGGTTATCAAATTGTTGTGCAACTAGGTTCAGATCAAATCCGCCGCGATCAGAGCGGGTAGTGTGGTGAGTCCTGTGATTCATGTCAATGAAAATGCAATAAATTGTATTGTAATGATTACGGGCATTTTCTAAGATGCTATTACTGTGGATCGCATTTATGAATACAGGTTCTCAGTGAGGGAGGGTACGAGGTATTTGTGGACATTGATGCGATCCACTAGGCGGGTCCGTGTGATTATGTCAGGACAAGTTAAACTAAAAATGGCAACAATTATTACATAAGCCCGAGAATTCAGTTAAACTTCAGACTGTCTACACTGCGTGATAAAATTAGTGAAAAAAATCAGAACCTTGGCCCAGCGCCTGCAAACCAAGCGGCTCAAAGTTCACTCCTAAGGATGAGTACAAGCGAGAGCCCAGTCACTCTGAAGTAGTCAAGGACCAAGGTTAAGTAACCTAGTGCAAGGCTCCAAGCCAATGTATGAATTGTAATGATCCAGATAGTATTATAACTAGACTATATAAAATATTGTAATCAGTGCTGCACTTGACATTGCAGTTGGCATTACAGTTGATTTTGCAGGTGCTAGGCCGAGGTTCTGATATGTATATTCAGCAATTTATTACGCGGTGTATGTTTGAGGTTCTGGAATTATGTAATGGCATTTACCATTTTTAGTTTAGCTTGTCCTGACAAATCACACGGACCCGTGGGCCTAGTGGACCCCGACATCGATGAAAGGTTTGCAAATCTCGACTAAATCAATTTTTTACCCGATCCCTAGCCTCTGATAGCGAAATCGCTGAAAGATACTAATCTGGATATCTCAGAAACTTCCCATGAATGCCAATGACTCAGGACATGGAGCGTTCAGGACAATTCTGATCGCCCCGCTACGAAACTCCTTGAACCTCTAAGCCATATTGGAGTAACGAAACACGATGACTATCACTTCTGGCCCCAGTGTACGAGAAATTGTACTTCTTCATTGATAGGCTGTGGCGGTGTAAGGAGCTTGCCATTCTTCCGGTTCAGTTGAGACGCTGCTGTCGGAACTATTCCGCAGTTGGTATAAAGTCTTCGAGGAACAGGTTGGTTCTCAATTACACATTAGTGGTCACTGGCTTCACAAAGTTACTGGGTATCCGAGCTTCCCTGTCATGTCAACCATTCCACCTGGCATCAACTTCATTGCTCGGTCTCTTCTCAGCTTCCTGCTGCCTTGTGTTATACTATATCCAACTCTTTTGATTGGAAGCTCTCGCTTGTTCAACCCGGATCTGCAAAGTTGGGCATCGTTAGCTTTGAGCCTTGGTTTGAGGCTAGGACACTATCTTTCCAAGCCTTGGATACAGGAACTAAGGGACCGGAGGGCTGCCTATGCTAGTGGAGCAGTTCTTCCTCTTCATGTCCAGGAAAATAGTCTAGAACTGGTCAAAGAACTGTTACATGACCTTGAGGACGGTTATCCTTGTGAGTTCTTCTGCTCATGAAATCAGTTAGGAGAACATTGATAACATGCATGTCAAATGCGTCATTCGTTCAGGCGAGTCCTTCAGAAAGTTATCTGAGAAGTATAAGTCTGGTGTATACAGACTCACCATTGGAATAGATCAAATAGTAAATCAACATACACTTGTACTTCGATGTACTGGTCTAAAATGTTTCTTATATAGTACTTCACGACTGAGCCAGCTCACATCAAAAGTATTCTTGCGTCAAACTTTGAATCTTTCGAGAAAGGTTTGCACCATTACCTACGAAAGTATTGTCCTTACATATGGCAGGTCCTGTGTCCCATTCCCAGTTCAAGTCCCTGCTAGGAAATGGTGTTTTTAATTCGGACGGTACGTTCGAAATCGCTCTTCTCAACCATTTTCTCATTTCAACACGGTCGTAGGAGATATGTGGAGGTATTCATGTTCTCTATCTCAGATCTACATTTATTGAATCTTCTCACAGGTTCCATCGATCTATTACTCGACCCTTCTTCACCAGAGATCGTATCACTGACTTTAACAACTTTGATAAACATATACAACATGCACTGAAGAAGGCTAAAGCACGTCTTGCTGAAGGACACCCAATTGACTTCCAGGTATGTGGATTTTTATGCCCTCGGATCAATAATCCTGAGGCAGTGAATCAGGACTTGGTTGCTCGATTTACTCTGGATTCTGTGACAGAGTTTTTGTTCGACGACGATGTTCATTCGCTTGATGCCCCGTTACCCTATCCTCCCAACTCACTTTCCTTGGAGGACGGTCCCGCATTTACGAGCCATCCATCCAATGTGTTTATCAAGGCATTTGTGAGAGCCCAAGGAGTGGTTTCCAAGAGAACGATGATTGGTTCAACTTGGCCATTACTTGAATTTTGGAAAGACATGGCAGTAGCTGATCGAAAAACTCTTGATCAATATGTTCAGCCTTCTCTTGATAAATGCTTTAGGAAGAAGAGATACAAGTCTGTGGATTCAAGGGATATCCCCGAGACGCTATTGGACTATCTGGTGGACAAAACTTCAGGTGAGTACCAAGGTGAACAAGATCTATAATACAGCGCCATACCATAACGTTTAGATCAAACCATTATCAAAGACGAGGTATAGATCTTGATGCCCTTGACTAAAGAGCTCACCTGATTCTTCATCAGTTGATCAATCTGCTTGTCGCTGGTCGAGATACTGTGAGTGAATATGGAAATAAGTGACAGTTGTCTTTGATGTCTTAAAACTAGACCTCATCATTGCTCACTTTCTCTTGTTACATGTTGATTGAGCACCCTGAAGTGGAGCAACGCTTGAGACAGGAAATCTCAGAAAAAATCGGTTCCGGACGTAGTCCTACTGTTCAAGATATCAAAGAACTCAAATATTTGAAAGCTTTCTTGAATGGTACGCTCACATTGGCTATGGACAAAAATTAGCTCACAATCTTTTTAGAGGTTCTGCGTCTTTATGCCATAGTGTAAGGTTTTGATATCAGCTATTGGATGGCGATATCTGACACAAACTACGACGCTTAGACCTCTCAATTCTCGGTATGGTTTACGCACATCTACCCGTCTTTACACATAAAACAGAATCAAACTGCATAGGACTACGAACAAACCAGTCATAGTTGCACCTCCAACAGGCAGCGACATTCCAGTATACATTCCTGCAAATACAACGTATATTTGCATTGTTCCTTGGATTCTCAGAGACTCACAGAGACCCTACCCCAGATTTGTTTATTCCGTATTTTTGATGCAACGGCGGACAGATCTATGGGGTCCCGATGGTAAGTCTCCAGGTTGCGTACTTAGCGGAGAAATTAGACTCATTCTCGTTCTAGCCCTTGAGTTTGACCCCGATCGCTTTCTTGATGAACGTGTTCACAAGTACATGATCAACAATCCATTCATCTTCTGTCCCTTCAATGCCGGCCCCCGAATCTGCCTAGGTCAACAGGTCAGCACCAGCTAACATATCCTCCTCAAAAAGGTTCACCATTAACTGATTTGTATAGTTTGCGTACAACGAGGCATCATTATTCCTTGTCCGCCTTATCCAGCAGTTCACATCCTTCAGTCTGGACGAAGCTGCTCTATCACCTGATACAATTCCGAAGCCTGAATGGTCAGGGATTCAAGGTCCACAGGGCAGGGACAGGATCCGGTTCCAGAATGCTTTGACCATGTCTGTGAGAGGAGGGTTTTGGGTGAAGATGAAGGTAGAATGAACGAACAGCATGATGTGTTTTTTTAATGATTTTCGTTGATGATTGGCCTTTTTGTTGTGAAAAAATAACTCAAAGACAAGTATTATATGAATCTTTCAGGATTTCTGAAATAAATAAACACTCACCACCAATGTATTAAGAATATCAAATGACTGACTGGAGATATAAACTGCTCTTAACAACATCTGTAGCATACCAATGACAGAAAATTCAGATTGCCGCATCGATAGAGGTATTTTTGTCTCATCATTCTAGGCACTTTATCCATTCCATATCTGAAGAGTTTACTCCATGGCTGCGCAGGTACACGGTTATCGTCTCATTTATACATCACTCCTAAGTATATACGTCCTTATTGCGGTGATGTCTGAGGTGAGTGCAACTAGATTATGTACATAGTAGCAACTACTTACGCGTGTACCTAGCCCTATACTTCACTATAGGTGAATATAGTTGTCCTTATCGTGGTGACGTCCGAGCCTTATACTTCACTAGAGCACTTGATTGAGGAAAAAAGCCTGGAGAGTTTGAAGTGAGTTTTCGAGGGGTTGAGCCTTGGATGACTTCCCGTAGGAATCGAGAACCTAGGAGTGTAGTACAAACCTTCTTCTATGGTCTGAGGAAATCTAGGAGAAATGCAATTCCCGTAGTAACAATCCCTGAATGGGGCATCATGATGTTACGCGCGCACATCTCGGGCTTCCTTCTTTGTAGCAAGCAAGAAAGTCTCGGCCCCTGGTGTCTCCGCTGCAGAAGTCTGTGACCTACTCCTTGAGACGCATTTTGCTGCTTTCTTGACTCAGTGCATCGTAAGATGTTTGCATTCGTTCCTCAACTGGACAGCGGGTTTTGGTGGCTTCGTTGTAGACCTCAGCATGAACCAACTGGCAGTTAAATGCCATCAGGAGATAATTTGGTTCCGTCTATAAAAGGCTAGAGACATCTAGGGAAGAGGCCCGGCCACATCTAGGAAAGTCTAGGAGACCCCGAAAATTGAAATTCAAACCCACCATCTTGGAACTCTGCACACATATATATATCTAGACTGCGTACCAGAATTCATCCAGTCGTCTTGTTCCAGGTACAACGAGAATGTCTCAATCTACCACTCCTCCTTCAGCTCTGGTGCCATCGCCCTTTGTTCACGAGGAGATTGGCTTGTTCGTTGGAATTGCCCTTGAGAGCATATTCTATGGTGCACTTCAATCCACCTTCGACTCTTCTGTAATTGTAATTGTGAACTTACTACCTTCAGGAATCACCGTCCTTCTCTATTTCCTGACCATACGCAATCTCTATCCACAGGCCTTAAAGGGCAGTTCTCAAGGACTATGGAAGTTAATGGGCGTTTTAACTCTTCAGCAAGTTGCTCTACTAATGGCGATCATATGTAACATCCAATTCTGTGTCCTGGCATTCGTGTACCATCGGGACACACCTGGAGGTCCGGTGGTCTACCAGATGATGCATAGTAATGTTACTCCAGGATACATGGCTCTTGCATTGTTTAGTGTCTGCAACTGGTTGCAAGATGTCATACTTGTATGTTTGTCTTCTGAGGATCTTGTTGCCGTAGTTGATCTCCTCAACAGTTATACCGGTTTCTGGTCATTTACAACATGAGGTATAAACTTTTGGTTCTTCCTTGCATGTTATTCTTGGCTTCATTAGGTGAGAAGCAACCATCTATCTGTTGGCCTGAGTTGACTTCAAGATGCCCTAGCCTTCAGCCTGATACTGCTAATTCAGCTATCCGGACATGCAGGATTGCTCAATAACGGCAACAATTTGCCTACCAGCACTATCTACTTCTCGTTATCCGTTGCATTGAATGTCATTCTTACCCTTCTTATTGTTGGACGAATTTTCTACCATTTGCGCACAACTATAAACCAGGTGAAAATACCCAAACGCTATACCTCTGCTTCGGCAATGTTCGTCGAATCTGCTGCTCTGTCTGCAATCACAGGAATCGTCCTCATAATTACTCTGCATACAAATGTTGCAGCTTCTATCGGCGTCGAAGCCCTCTATGGTGTAATGACGGTGTGTGAATACCAATTTCACTGTACAAATCTCATCCTCATGCAGGTTCTGTCGCCGACCCTCATTACCTATCGAGTCTCAGCAGGCAATGCTTGGACCCAAGACACCACACAACAGACGACCGTCAGACATTCTGTGTCCCCTACTGCCCCCAGCCGCACTGTTTTGGGAAACAGTGGTGAAGGCAGTATGAAGTGTGAGGCCGATAGCCTCGATTCCAAACCCGGCAATGTCCGTCGCAAAGATCAGGTCGCTATGGAAGTTTAAAATACTCCTCTAACGTGTTCATGAACTCATACTTCAATGACCACTGCTCTCATCGAGACTTATTCTTATCTTCATGGGCAGAACATAGTTTATGAATGCAAAAGAAAACTTTCGTTTTGACCATCGCCTCGCTGGAGTAGCTGATCCACCTCAAGGAACCCTGGGGGAATGATAGGTAACTGAATGTAATCATGACATTCATTTTCGGGCTTCCCGTGGGATTTCTCTAGAAAAAGTTACTCCTTGAGTGACGGCTGATGTGTAAGCTCAGGAGTGTCTGGTCGCATGCTCGTGAGGTCCGTGTACCTTTCGCCATCGTGCGGAATGCTAGGGCTCTGCCTGTGGCAGTTCCCTCCAGAATATCTTTATTGAACATTGATCACTAGAAATTTGGTTGTACGCGAAAACTAATGATCATGTATTCCCGGAATGCCGCTGATACTCATGGCACACCTAAATTGACCAGTTCGGGTTCCCTAATCCCTGCTCATGACTGCTATATATATGTTATGATCAGAGATATCCCTGAGGCCACTTACAGCTCCAACTACCTACCATTCTTGACTTTGAGTTCGTGGAACGCAACATAAGATTTGGTCACTTTTCAGCTCAGTGGACAACTATCTTCCCACTACCCAGTCTTGACACTTAATGACGGATTATTTACACATGAATGTTATAGTATCCTCTGAATCAAAATGTCGGAATATCAAGCATCACACTAAAATTAGTTTTATATCTCATATCTTGATGCTTGGCTCTACTGTCTTAGGTAGATAGAGATAGATAGAGACAGTGGAGATGAGACTCGTTGCCGTTTGCAACAAGTTTCTCCTCTCCCTTTTCTATATATTTGAACTCAACACAAAGCTCCATTGATTCCTTTTCCATGAAGACATCCATGTACGAAAATATGGTTACCTCCGGAGTCAGACATTTAGACATGAGAAAGCCTCTCCATGTTAATAAGCTCCTCCCATTTCTTCGAGCGAGGTGTTATACACATGGGGAATGTTTGAGGCCTCCTGATATGATCTTCAATGATAATCCAGATACGAGCATTTAATCAAGGAAACACACCTGATAAATCCATCATAGAACTTCAGTTCTTGTACTTCACCCGTCGGTGTACGTTTTTGCGTCACATTGAAACATGCAATGACCGAAACAACAGCTATGAACAGTGCTGCTTCCGCAAATTGTCGACCAGGGCAGGATCTAACGGTAGACAATGACCATTAGATAAGATAATTAGCAGCAGTTCGCAATCAATATACCTTCTCCCTAAACCCCAGACGAGATTCAGTACATCCCGGCAACGGGTGCCTTCATCACCTAAGAACCGTGCAGGCCTGAAAGCATAAGGATCGACAAAGATCTCGGGATCATGAAAGATGAGCCTAGGTATATGTCATAGTCGATCATCGCGCAACATCACAATCCACAAACACACCATAGGTTGACACAAATCATCGAGCCTTTGGGAATAAGCATCCCATTATAGATATCGTCCATGGCTACACTGTGAGGCAAACCTGTAACGAACGCCACACCAATGAACCCAGTATTCGTTTGATTCGAGAGGTGCTTACCAAGTGGGGTAACACAGTTATACCTCAAAACTTCTAAGACGATCGCATTGATGTACGGAAGTCTCTCCCAATCACCAAGCGTTGGTAATCTCTCTCCTTCGGTGACACGATCTATATCTTCTTGCGCCCGCTGCATGACAGATGGGTGTAGTGACATCAGAGCAAAGAAAGTACGTAGGGTAGAACTTGTCTTAGTAGTAGAATGAGATCAATTTCACGCGCGGAAGAAACAACGAAGGCTCACGGAGTCCGTAGCAGCACCATACATGACCGATGCACAGTCCATGACAAGCTCTTCCTTCTGCTTGGCCTCACCAAGAGAGAGGGAGGTGTCGGCAGCAATATCATCGAGGGATGTGGAGACAAAACACGGAACTGCTGTCCCGTCATCCTTGCAGAATTGAAAAAAAAAACAGGATGAATTCAACTCGCAGCTAAAACTAGAGCACAACGAAGACGCCTACCATGTATTGTTTCGTACGAATAAAGGGATCAATTCTGCATGCACTGAAGACTTTCTTAATTTTATTCAGGATTTTGTCCAGGCCTGAAAGTGACAAGAAGGTTGGCCAGTTCCTCACTGTCAATATCGGTGTCATCCGCGAAACGACTGAAATACAACTCGGACAATACTCACAATCAGGACCAACTTCAATCAGGAAAGCCATAGGTCCAGTGAGTTTTTCGGCTTGCTCGAACGATCGCTCCATTTCGTGGACCATGGGATCATCAGCACCAGATATACGATAGCCATATGTCCCCAATAAAATAGAATTCTGGGTAAGTCTAGAATGGAATTATAATTCATCGAATAAATGTTCAAAGAACAACCAACTGTTTGATATGCTTTTCGAGATCTTCAGGACTCTTCAAAAGGTTTGCAATCAGAACATGGACTTCTTGCTCTTGATGATGTCGATGTTTGATTGATGCTGGACCGGAAAAATAACTTCGGACTGCAGTTCGTCGGATTCGGTGCCCTTCGCCAGAAATGTACGTGAGCACCCAGTCTAGGCCACAACTATATATCATATTTGGGGTGGCGCCTTTGAAATATGCAAGACAGCCTCACAGTTTTTTTATGGCCATGAGTGGTCGGTCAGAATAAATTCCCGATCTCTCATACATCAAATCCTGAACAACCTCCAACGAATTCAGCACGATCATAGGCGTGCCCAGCATGGTAAGATACGTGATAGCACCTGGAAAACGATAAGCAAGTCAATTATTGGCTTATCCTGAACACACACCATACTTCTTGGCCCAGGCCTCATAAACAGGCCATTCATCCTTTTGTGGTATTTGAAACATATTCCCAACCAAAGGTAGTGGATATGGACCAGGCGGATATGGTATTCCTCCTCTCCTCCTTAAGAGTAAGAGGACTATCCATACACCACCGAAGGCAAGGACACCCTTATCCATACTGGTGAGGGACGACAACCACATCAACATATTTGTTGGTAGGATGAGAGCCTTGAGTCGAACAACAAAATCCAAATGAGGTGACGGGAATACGCAGCCGTACCTTCATTTTATGTCACACTAATATCGTAAGAATGGATGACTTACCGTAGGCAGTTTAAGGAAATGCTAGATGCCGAGCATGAATTTCAAATTTGGGGGGCAGCTAGCTTTTATGGATGGTCGGATCGAAGTTACATACCATATCCAGAATTTATTTCTGATGGCATCTACTATGGGCTGAGGATGAATATAGGCTTTATCTTACCGACAAGTTTCTCCTCTATCATGAGCTATATATGATGAATTATGATGGCAAGTATCGCACAGCTTGCAAGTGATAGCTCGTCCTCAGGGTGATTCAAGAGAGGTGAACTCATGATTTGTCTCAATGTTGCAGCACGTGCAAGACGCATGCGTGACATAGTGATGTCACTAGAGAGTGGAAAGGTTTGCAGAATACCAAAAGAAGAAAACGATGCTCATATCTCAGGAGTCAAAATTTCTCTGTCTGCAATCACAGCAGTCCTCCTCATAGTCACTCTGCATACAAATGTCGCATCTTCTATCGGCGCCGAAATCCTCTATAGTGTAACGACGAAGTGTGAATGCCAATTTCACCATACAAATCTCATTCTCATATAGGCTTTGTCGCCGACACTTAATGCCTATCGAGTCTCGGCAGACAATGCTTGGACCCGAGACATGGCACAACAGAC
>Ga0153937_1000657_pt1 | contig 12848 bp, 11 predicted proteins | sample TSNY021MetaG_FD_104680 | JGI IMG/M metagenome (GOLD analysis project Ga0153937, IMG submission 104680) | Attine ant fungus gardens microbial communities from New York, USA - TSNY021 MetaG | ecosystem: Host-associated > Fungi > Mycelium > Unclassified | place: USA: New York, Robert Murphy County... | reverse complement strand
CTCTGCTGCTCTTTGTTGCTCGAAAAAGAGGCTTGAGGCAATGCGCCATTCTTACTTGCCGCGGCGAAGTGTTCAATATCAACGAGCGAATATGCTAGAGCATCATCTTCTGTACGTATAACAGTGCTTTTAACAAACTCTCTTACTACACGGACATTACCAGCCCACTCAAGCTCCATGAGCTTGCGAACAGCGGCAGGGGTAAATGCTTTTTTCTTCCTGTTATATATCGCAGCATAGTGATCTATGAAGTGGTTTAGAAGAGCAGGGATGTCTGATGCCCGTTCTTTTAGCGACGGAATGGTAAGCGTATATCCTGCCAGCATATAGTATAGATCTGCACGAAATATTTTGGATTTGACCATAGCTTTTAAATCACGGTTGGATGTAGCAATAACACGAAAATTAAGCAGGTCTGATTGTTCTACTTGAAACGCTCTGTTTTGTTCAATAAAATGCAGTATTTTTGATTGGAGATCAAGTGATAAATCTCCAATTTCATCAAGGAATAGCGTTCCGCCGTTTGCGGCTTTAATTGTATCTTCAACTGTGTCTCCATAGGGATGCTCATGACTTTCTGATAGCTGTGGATGCTTACTAATTTTGCTGCTTGAAAAAGTAACACAGTCCACTCTAACAAAAGGGCCGCTGGCATATAGGCTATCACTGTGTATAGCCTGTGCAAAAAGATCCTTTCCTGTGCCTGGATCTCCCAAAATTAATATATCTACCGGTATTTTTGCGGCTACTTGCGCATCTTTCTTCGTAGCCATTATTGCGGGGGATGTACCAATAATATCACTGAATGTATATTGAGATGAACGATATTTGTGCAGATCGCGCTCATAGGTAGATATTTGAGACTCTAACTGTGTGATGCGCTGGCTCAAGCTGGTAATTCCACTAATATCATATACATCGACAACTCCCCAGGCACCCAACAGTGAATTATTTTCATCAAAGATAGGGATACGATTCGCTAAAACAGTTTTGCCAAAACATTTTTGTAAATGCTGAAGTTCTGCCTTTCCTGTTGAGGCGACTATATGAGTCCGTGTATTTTCCACAACTGTTGTAATATGCCGCCCTGCAATATCTTCACATTTTAATCCACTCCATTCTTCGTATGATTTATTTATGAATAGAATGTAACCTTGCTTATTTACAATGATGATGGGCAGGACTGATGATGGGGCCATACTAGTAATCATTTTGTCTAACAATGTCTGGCCATGTGATTGACTATATGTAGTATTCTTGTCTGTCATCTTAAACCGCACTCCTTATCGTGTTGTAAAATACTAGCTCGTATCAGCCGCTAACGGTTGTACATTAACATGGTAGATGAACAATAATAATGATTCATAATGATACATGAGATAAATACATGCTTACATTATAAACAATTATGTTTAAAATTTCAAGATAATTATAGTTGTAATTGACAAATTTAGTAATTTACAATCTACTTTTGCTTTTTTTTGGATTTCTTTCATTTTCTTCGTATCATTAGAAAGTCTTCTGAATCCGGCCATCGCCGCAAATCACGACACTCTCTTTTCTTCATCTCAACTATCAAACTCCCGTTAGCATAAGCAGGTCAAAAGAGCCAATAGATAGATAGACTCTAGTTTCGCTTCATAATGACGCATGCAATGGATGCATGCTTACATTATAGACAGTTAAATTCGGAACTACTAGTACGATTATAGTTGTAATTACCAAATCTAATGGTATAATAAATAACAAAGTGCTCCATAAGGATACTAACAGGTGGAAGCAGAGCATTTTGTGTACAACAATGTAACACTAACCAAAAATAATGGGAGGAGATCGTTGCGAACATGTATACCGATGAACAGCTAGAGTTCAAGAAACTTGTGGGTGACTTCATGCGAAAGGAAGTCGAGCCTTACAAGGCCAAGTGGGATGAGGAAGATTATTTTCCTATCGAAGCATACAAAAAGGCCTTTGAAGTAGGGCTGAATATGTTAGAAATTCCTGAGGATCTGGGGGGCGCCGGGTTAGATCATAATACCATGGCAATGATTTATGAAGAGGCTGGCTATTGGGATGCCGGTTTTGCCATGAGCCTGCTTACAACCTCGGTGCAAGCCCTGAAGGCCGCCATCCTGTATGGTACAAGGGAACAGCAGGAGATGCTTGCCGATATCTTCAGTAACGGCGGTATTGGCAGCTACGCTCTTACGGAGCCTAACACGGGCTCCAACGCCTCTGCCCTAACCACAACCTACCGCAGAGAGGGTGATGAATATGTCATCAACGGCAGCAAGTGCTTTATTACCTTGGGCGCTTATGCCGATGTATTTATGGTTTTCGCCACCAAGGACAAAAGTATGGGTAAAGACGGTGTCAGCGCCTTTATTATTCCTGGTAAGCAGCCCGGTATAATTATTGACAAAAGTGAGAACAAAATGGGAATGCGCTTATCCAACACAGCGGGTGTAACCTTTGATAATGCCCGTACCCCTGTTGAAAACATGGTTGGCGGCGAAGGGAAAGGCATGCGTGTCGCTCTGGGCACCTTAAATTTAGGCCGGCTGGAAGCAGCTGCCCTGGCCACCGGCATCATACGCCGCGCGTTGGAAGAAGCAACGAAGTATGCCAAGGTAAGAAAGGTATTCGATAACACTCCTATCATTGATCATCAGATGGTTACCGCGCTTCTGGCCGACATGGCAGTCTTATATGAAGCCAGCCATGCAATTGTACATGCGGGCATGCGCGCTTTTGAAGCAAACGACCCTAATGTACGCCTTCTGGCTTCGGCCGCTAAAATATACGCTTCAGAAGGAGCCTCCAAAGCTGCCGATCATGCGATCCAGATTATGGGCGGTTATGGCTACAGCAAAGAATATCCCGTGGAAAAGCTATATCGTGACGCGAGGGTACTCCAAATTCTTGAAGGAACGACGCAAATACAGAAAAGTGTCATTGGCAGAGAGCTAATCAAAAAGTACTGAAATCCTTTGCAGGCGGGTTTATTTTACGGCGAGAAGCTTTTAAGCCAAGCCGCCTCTACGATTTACTTAGTGTAACCAATATTCGAGCTTACTGCAGGATATATCAAAGGAGGATGTAGATGAAAGTAATCAGCGCTAAAGAAGCAGCGAATTTAATAAAGGATGGCTCCACATTTACTGCCACAGGTTTTTCTGGCGCAATTGTCCCGGAGCATGTGTTGGCCGCAATCGAAGAACGTTTTTTGGAAACAGGCCATCCGAAGAATCTTACCCTATTTTGGAACAACTCCGTTGCTGACGGCACCGCTGGCAAGGGAATGGATCATTTTGGACACGAGGGCTTGACCAGCAACGTCATTACGAGTCATCTTAATTTACTGCCGAAGGTTCAGGCGTTAGTGGACAATAACAAATTGCCCGCTTGGGTTTTCCCAATGGGCCAAATCACACAGCTATTTCGAGAATCTGGATGCGGCAGAGCGGGCGTTATTACAAAGGTTGGACTGGGAACCTATGTCGATCCCCGTAATTCCGGTGGTAAGGCAAACGACATAACGAAAGAAGACAAGGTACATTTGATTGAGTTTAATGGTGAAGAATATCTGCACTATCCCCCCATACTTCCTGATATTGCAGTCATTCGCGGAACCACCGCCGATACTCACGGCAATATATCTTGTGAGCGTGAGCCTTGCATCTCGGACATACTGGTCGTAGCCCAAGCTGTTAAACACAATAATGGTATCGTAATCGCGCAGGTGGAGGATGTATGTGAGTTTGGCGCTCTAAGTCCCAGAAGCGTAATGGTCCCTGGCGTAATGGTGGACTATGTGGTGGTCTCGCCCAAGGAGGGCCATCCGATGACCATTTCTCATCTTGAGACCGAGCCGGCTCTATACCATAAGTACAGAAAGCCCTTGGCCGACATAGCAGGTATTCCGCTTACCGAGAGAAAAGTTATGGCGCGCCGCGCCGCAATGGAGCTTAAGCGCAACAGCGTAGTGAATCTCGGCTTCGGCGTGCCGGAGTCCATTGCGGTTGTCGCTGCTGAAGAGGGCTTCACAAATGAAATTTTGTTGACTGTGGAGGTTGGTGTTGTGGGCGGTATGCCGACGCCGGTTCCCCGTTTCGGCGGCTGTTTTAACCCTGAATTCGTAACTGATGTTACCCGTCAGGTTGACTGGTACGAGAGCGGCGGACTTGACATTGCGTTCCTCGGTTTGGCCGAGGTTGACCGCTTTGGAAATGTTAATGTGAGCAAATTTGGTAAAACAATTGGTCCAGGCGGCTTTATCAACATTACCCATGCAACACCGAAGAGCTGCTATTGCGGTGCGTTAACAGCCGGCGGCCTTAAGGTCAAGGTGGAAGACGGTAAGGTAATCATTGTGCAAGAGGGCAGAAAGAAAAAGTTTGTGAAGGATGTGGAGCAAATCACCTTCAGCGCAAAAGCAGCTTTGCGTGATAACCATGAAGTTATATACATAACCGAGCGAGCGGTTTTTCGTCTGACGGAGAGCGGCTTGGAGCTGATTGAGATTGCCCCTGGCATCGACCTGAATACCCAGGTCTTGGATTTAATCGACTATGATGTGAAGGTATCTAATGAGCTAAAGCTGATGGATGCCCGTATCTTTAGAGATCAACCCATGGGGCTTGAGCTTACCGATTGATCTCTGGCGGAAAAGGAGGTGAATGTATTAATTTTGGCACAGTTTACCTGTTGGCACACTAGGTGATCATCACAGGCAGTGTGATGAATCTGTCTGGTGCAAATTAAAGAAAGGGAGAGTATTTTTATGGCACTTATGACTGGAGAGCAGTACATTGAAAGCATTAGAAGGATGGAACGAGATGTGTATTTTAGAGGAGAAAAGGTTGAAGATATCGTTAATCATCCTGTGCTCCGCCCCTCTATGAACTGTATTATTGAGACCTATGAGATGGCTCTAATGCCCGAATTTGAAGATCTATTGACTGCGCAATCCCATCTGACCGGCGAGAAGGTTAACCGCTTCTCTCATATTGACATGGACAAAGAAGACTTGATGAAAAAGGTCAAGCTGCAACGTCTGCTTGGTCAGCGTACAGGCACCTGTTACCATAGATGTGTCACAATGGATATCGGTAACGCCATGTACAGCACTACATATGAAATCGATCAGAAATATGGAACCTCATATCACAAGACCTTTGTAGAATATTTCAAAGAGGTTCAACAAAAGGACCTGTTTATTGGCGCCGGCGTTACAGATCCCAAGGGTGACCGCAGCAAAGGCCCCCTGGAGCAGGCAGACCCAGATTTGTTCGTCCATGTAGTGGAACGCCGGGATGACGGCGTTGTGATCAACGGCGCGAAACTGCACTTCACCAGCCCAGTCAACAACCATGAAATCTTTATATTGCCCACTATGTCAATGAAACCCGGCTGTGAGGACTACGCAATTTCCTGCGCGATTCCTCTGGACGCTCCCGGGATCACAACAATCATTGACCATGCCACTTGTGATCTGCGTAAGCTTTATGATGACGAAATGGATTTGGGGAACGCAAAATTTGCTGGTCTGGAGTCTGTTATCGTTTTCGACCATGTGTTTGTTCCAAATGACCGTATTTTCCTCAACGGTGAGATTGAGTTTACCGGTCCTCTGGTGGATCGCTTTGCTACCTATCACCGCAATAGCTACGGTGGATGTAAGCCAGGTGTTGGTGACACTCTAATTGGCGCTTGCAGTCTGTTTGCTGAATACAATGGCACCTCCAAGGCCGCTCACATTAAGGATAAACTGCTTGAAATGACTTATATGAATGAGACATTGTGGGCCGGTGGCGTTGCCAGCTCTGCCGAAGGATACCAAATGCCCGCCGGCAACTGGATGATTGATCCCATGCTGGCCAATGTTGGAAAGCTCAGCGTAACCCGCTTCCCCTATGAGATGGCAAAGATTGCCGAAGACATCGTAGGAGGACTGTTGGTCACTGCTCCTGCCAAACAGGATTTTGACAATCCTGCAACCGGCGATTACCTGCGCAAATTTCTCACGGGCGCCAACGGTGTTACCGCTGAAGATAAGGTTCGGCTGATACGTTTTATCGAATTTATGACGCGTGGCGCCGGCGCGGCCAGCTACTTAACGGAATCATTGCACGGCGGCGGCAGCCCTGCTGCTATGAAGATCAACATTGCCCGGCATGCAAACTATGAGGCCAAACAGAAGCTGGCAAAGAAGTTAGCAAATCTGGAGTAGGCTATGGAAAAGAGACCTGGCACAAATATTGAATCACAGATTGTATCGTTCTTACAGGAGCAGTTTGACGGCATTGTTTCTGTTGAGTTTTCCGAAGATGGCACACTTTATGTGAATCTTAGCGGAAGCTGCGCTAACTGTCCGGCGAACGAAATCTCCTGTAATGAGGAAATAAGGCGTGCCGTGCTGAAAGAATTTCCAGAGGTCGCCACCGTTTCCACACGTGCCTATGTAAGCGACAAAACCATGAAAATGGTGAGAGAATTACTAAACATTTGAGATTGTCATTTGTGATTCAAACACGCTTCGCCATATAGTTTGACCGTGAATAAGATTTTGCATCACCCTGGCAAGGGCCGCGCCGCACAGGCATCTTATAGCAAAGACATAAGGTTGGCAAATAACCACTGAGAGCTGTCTTTGCGGTACGGCCCTGATTTCAGGCAACATAGTTTAATAATTTTGGAATAGGAGGCTTTTGTATGTACCCAACTTGGACTTGGTATTATATTGCTCCAATTTTTATTGTGGTTCATTTTGTAGTGATCGGTATTGTGGTTGCCTGGAAGACGAAATCCGGCACATTTAAGTCTGAGGATCAGGATGATTAATCCTAATGCCTAGTCTTCATGTTTTGTTTTTTAAACTAATATTCTGGTGAGATGGAGGGACTTCTATTATGTCATTTAACATGAGTGGCAATCCTTGGATCTATATATTTATTGTTTTGTTTCTCGCTGCGCTGCTGGCCATCGGTTTCATTGCTTCGAAAAAGGCGAAAAGTGCAGACGACTACGCCATGGCACGTAACAGTTATCCTTGGTTCACCATTTCCTTCGTCATTATGGCTTCCGCCGCCAGCGGCGTAAGCTTCTTAGGGAATGGCGGTATGTGCTATAGTTTTGGCTGGCCCGTCTTGTGGTATTTAATTGGCTATCCTTTCGGCGAGTGGCTGACGATTTCGTTAATGGGAGGCTACGGTACCCGACTTAACCGCATGGGAGTGCGCTCCCTATCTGAATATGGCGGCAAGCGGTTTAATAGCAGGGCCATCCGCCTTATGATGGCTGTCGGCACTATGGCTATGCTGTTCTCTCTGTCCAGCCAGTTTACATCGGTAGCCACCCTGCTTGAAATTATCTTTGAGTTACGCTATGTATTTGGACTGATGATCGCGGCCGCGCTGGTCATGGCTTACATTACAATGGGCGGTGCTCATGCCGACATGATGGCCAATACCATGCAAGGTACTGTTATGGTTATTGCCGCAATCTGCTGCATGGGGCTGTTTTTCCAAAAAATCGGCGAATTTGGCGGCTTTACCGCCTTCGCCCAACAGGTTTATGACGTTAATCCGGCATTGGCTCCCAGTACCGTGTTTACAGACCCCAATCTGACAAAGCAATACGCAAACTCCGCCATGGTATTCTTTATTGTAACCAGCCACTGCGGCTACGCGTTCATGCCGTTTATCAGCCTGCGTCTGGCAGCGTTGGACAAACTGGAAAACATGCCAAAAACGTTAATTTTCGGCGCTCTTATAGGTCTTATCTGTGCTGTTGGCTCTGCCCTTCCAGGTTTGGTCGCCATTTTGGATATGCCAGATCTTGTACGGCCTGACTGGGTTATCCCTGCGATGTTTATCAAAAACTTGCCGGACTGGTTGGCTGCTTTCCTCATCATAGGTATTTTCTGTGCCATAATCTCCACGGCTTCCGGTATGTTCCTAGGTATGGCCCAGGCTATCGGCAACGATGTTTATCGTTTAACACTGGCCCCCAAGTTGGGACATTCTCCAGAGAAGACCGAATCCATTACAAAGATAGTCGTTCGCGTCGCTCTTTTGGGTGTAGCAATTGTGGGCATTCTAATGGTCGCCACACCGCCTGCATACCTGTCCCTATTCGGTTGGATCGGTAATGGAATTAACGTGTCCATCTTGGCGCCGGTACTAATAGCAAGTCTTCTTTACCGCAAGTCCTCAAATAAGGCGGTCATACTCTCTGTCATCATTAATGTTGCGGTGTATGCTTACCTTTACATAGGTCAGAAATGGACTGGTATTGTTGCCTCCGGTTTGTGCACCCCTCTTGGCATTATACTTGTGGTTGTGCTATCTCAGTTTTTCAAGGACGATATTACCGACGAGTATCTTCTTGAGTGCGGCTTCTACTCCAAAAAGGAGTACGATAAGCGACAAAAGCAGGCAATGCAAAAAGCTTGACACTAAATACTAATTTCATAAATAATATGTTTGAGAATAAAACTTATGTTGGCTTGAAGTATTGTGGCGGGTGCAAAGCACAGTTTGATAGAGTCTCAGCGGCAAAAGAAATACGTGATGCTTCCCCGGAGAGTGTTGTCTTTGAACCTGTACGCAAGGAACGCCTGTATGACTATATTCTTGTGTTGTCCGCTTGCTCTGTTCAATGCGCGGATCAAATCAACCTACAGAGCAAACACGGAGTGTGTAATGTGTTCTCGGATGAGAGCACCGCAAGGGCTATCGCTGAGATCCACAAGTTGAATGCAAAAAAAGATGATTAAGGGGACCAATATTATGAAGTACAGAAATTTTGGAAGTACAGGTTTAAAGGTCCCTGCTCTCGGATTTGGCGCCATGCGTCTGCCTATGACAAATGGCCGGCAGGGGTACACCGGAATCGCTGGCGGGACTGTTGATAAGGAAGAGTCCATCAAGATGATTCGTCATGCCATTGACCGTGGAATGAACTATATTGATGTGGCGTACAACTATCTGAACGGCGAGTCGGAAAAAATCGTAGGAGAGGCTCTGCAAGACAATTATCGCGATAAAACAATTCTGGTAAGTAAATGTCCGGTTTGGCTTCTTAAGGAGCCGGAAGACTTTGATAAGTATCTTCAAAAGCAGCTTGACAGGCTCCAGACAGATCATTTAGATATCTATCTGATGCACGGCATTGGCAAAGCTTCTTGGCAAAGAAAGATCTTAAAATTGAACATTCTTCAGAAAATTGAGGAGGCTAAAGCTAGCGGTAAAATCAGATATGCGGGTTTTTCCTTCCACGACGTCTATTCTGCCTTTGAGGAAATTGCCGATGGTTACAGTTGGGATGTATGCCAGATTCAGTTGAATTACTATGATACGGATTTTCAGGCAGGTATCAAGGGTCTAAAGTATGCTGCCGAGCGCGGTATGGGCGTCAGCATTATGGAGCCTCTGCGGGGCGGCTACCTTACCAGACTGCCTGAGAGGGCGATGAAAATTATACATACGGAAGGGCAAGGAAGGACACCAGCCGAGTTATCTTTTGATTACCTCTGGAATATGCCGGAGGTCAGTCTAGTTCTTTCAGGGATGGGAAGTGTGGAGCAAATTGACGAAAACATCGCGTATGCTGAGAAATCACACGTTGGGATGCTCAGCGATGACGATCTCGCCATTTACAGCAAAATTGTCGACGCGCTGAATAGTTATGACATTGTTAAATGTACAGGATGCTCATACTGTAGTGTTTGCCCTAAACACATTGCGATTCCATACGTTTTCCAAACGTACAATTATTACTTCACGGGAAACAAAGAAGAAGCCGTACTATTTTACCGGGATCAAATGTTACCGTTCGGCGCATACCCTGACAAGTGTACCGGGTGCAAAGTATGCGAGGAGCGTTGCCCTCAGGATATCCCTATCTCAGAATGGATGCCTAAAATTGCTGAAATGTTTAATGAGATTCTGGGAAACGAGCCCAGAAATAATGCTTTTTAGGATAAGCAATAGCTTGGGGCAGTAGATACGTAATGCTATACAATTGCCTCTGGCGTTATCGCAGCCGGGAACAATTGTGTAGCATTGCTTTTCTCGGAATAGCTTGTATGAATGAGGTAATTATCATGAATAATAACGACTCAGTATTAATTGAACGAAAAGACAATAAGGGCATTATTACAATCAATCGGCCCAAGGCAATGAACTCAATTAATTGGGAGACCTTTGATAAACTACAGAGTGCCATAGACGAGTTAATTGCCGATCCTGATGTAAGAGTCATTATTCTGACCGGCGCTGGGGAAAAGGCTTTTATTGCGGGAGGAGATGTCAACGAAGAGTTGACATTGGAGGGGTTAGCTACTTATCGGTGGAGCCAAGCTGGCCACAAATTATGTTGCAGCATTGAAAATAGCGCAAAGCCTGTGATTGCGGCGGTTAATGGATATTGTCTGGGCGGCGGCTTCGAATTTGCCTTAGCTTGCGACTTCCGAATATGCTCGGAAAATGCAAAGTTTGGAGCGCCTGAGCCCAAATTGGGCATATGCTGTGGATTCGGCGGAGACATCCGCCTTCCTCGAATTATTGGTATTACGAAAGCGAAAGAGATGCTGATGACCGGAATTATGATTGACGCGCAAGAAGCCTATCGAATCAACTTGGTCAATCGTGTTTCAACACAAAATGAATTGTGGCAGGTCATTGATGATTTTTGCGTAAACCTTATGAACAAAAATCGAATCGTACTTGAATTCATAAAAAAAGCTGTAAATAATGGCAGTGAAATGGATTTACACAGGGCCATTGAGTTTGATTCAGCGCTGTGGGGTGTCATTGCCCAAACCAATGATAAACGCGAAGGTATGAAAGCCTTCTTGGAAAAGCGTTCACCAACCTGGACAGATAGTTAAGTTTATTTTTCTCGCAAACCAGCTCTTGCTATTGAGATTTATTGAGCAGAGCATTACACTAAATATCTATATAAGTTCAGCAATTGAAATTAGGAGGCCTTTATGTTTCAGTTCACAGAGGAGCAACTGACAATTCAGGAGGTTGCAAAAGAATATGCACAAGGACCCATTAAGGCGTTTGCAGATGAAATCGATAAGACTGGCCGTTTCCCAAAAGAAAACATTGACGGTCTTCTTGACATTGGCATTTTGCAGCTTAACATTCCCGAGGAGTACGGCGGAACAGGGATGGACGATGAAATCGCCAAGGCTCTCGCCGTTTCGGAGGTTGCCAAATGTTGCGCTTCCACAGGAGAAATCCTGGATGTTCAATATCTTTCCTCGGACATAATCATACGAAAGGGATCAGACGCCCAGAAAGAGAAATACCTTACGATTGCCTCTAAAGGTGAACTGGGCGGCTTTGCTTTGACGGAACCCGGTGCGGGATCAGATGCAAGCGCGATAAATACCAAAGCGGTAAAATATGGAGACGACTATGTTATAAACGGCACGAAGTGTTTCATTTCGAATCTTGGCCCTGACGAAGGCAGCCACTTTGTGGTGATTGCCGCAACGGAACCTGGAATGGGGACAAAGGGGTTGACCGCATTTCTGATTGATCGATCTATGCCCGGCGTGTCCTGCGGCAAGACGGAGGATAAAATGGGAATCCGGGGAGCGGCAGTGTCCGAATTAGTGCTGGAGGATGTGAAAGTTCCGAAAACGGCCATGATGGGACAGCTTGGCGAAGGGTTCAGAATTGCTATGACGGGACTCGACGGAGGACGAATCGGCATTGCTTCTCAGGCGTGCGGAGTGGCCTTTGGCGCGTTGGAGGAAGCGGTGAAATACTCCGGCGAAAGAGTTCAGTTCGGAAAGCCGATTAACGCTAATCAAGGTCTTCAGTGGTATCTGGCGGACATGGCGACAAGAGCGGAATCCGCTTGGCTTCTGACACTTAAAGCGGCGTCACTGCGTCATGCAGGGAAGCCCTGCACGACAGAGGCAGCAATGGCAAAGTGGTATGCTGGTGAGGCGGCGTGCTTTTGCTGCGATTTGGCGCTGCAAATACATGGAGGCTACGGTTATATGAAGGACTACGCCATTGAACGTATGTACCGCGATGCCCGTATTTTACGCATCTATGAGGGAACATCGGAAATTCAAAAGATAGTTATCGCGCGAAGCGTCATGGGTAAATAAATTGAGCGCTGATGGCTCCAGTGATACTTGTGATAACTTCTGTCAAAGTTTAATTTTAATTAATTATAAGGAGAGACAATGAAGATTTCAGTTTTAATGGGCAGTCCTAGGAAAAACGGAAACACCAATGCGGTATTGACGCCCTTTATGAAAGAACTTGAGGCCATGGATCACAAGGTGGATCTATTCTGGCTTTATGATATGGACATCAAAGGCTGTATTGCCTGCCGGAACTGCCAAAAGGATTGGAGTATTTTCGGCTGCAAACTCAAAGATGATATGCAGAAGGTTTTTGACTCGGTCTATGAAGCCGACGCTTTGGTTCTGGCCTGTCCCATCTATTCCTGGTTCTGCACAGCACCTATGAAGGCTGTTTTGGACCGTCTGATGTATGGAATGAACAAGTTCTACGGCAATGAGAAGGGTCCCTCTATTTGGGCAGGAAAACATGTTTCAATTCTTACTACGTGCGGCTATAAGCCTGAGAAGGGCGCAGACCTTTTTGAAGAAGGAATAAAGCGCTATTGCAAGCACTCCAGCCTTATTTATGATGGCATGCTGGCAGAACGCGATCTTGGCTACAAGGCATCGTTTATGGATGTAGAGAAAGAAATGCGTTCCAAGGCCTTTGCACATGATATAGTGAACAAAATACTAACGAATTGAGCAGCAAAGAGGCGCGGGCGTACCCGCAATCCCCTGCCCCCTT
>Ga0153937_1000655_pt1 | contig 12874 bp, 15 predicted proteins | sample TSNY021MetaG_FD_104680 | JGI IMG/M metagenome (GOLD analysis project Ga0153937, IMG submission 104680) | Attine ant fungus gardens microbial communities from New York, USA - TSNY021 MetaG | ecosystem: Host-associated > Fungi > Mycelium > Unclassified | place: USA: New York, Robert Murphy County... | reverse complement strand
TGGGATTGGTATTTTGGAATTCTCATAGTGGTGAAACCTCATGGCATCCATGAAGCATGTAAATGAATCGATCTCGCAGTTGGAGCAACTGATGACTGCAGTCAGTATTATATAACCTCAATCACACACCTTAACTTAATGCCTTCTTCAGCGGTCCTGTCTATTCTCGGCAACAGTCATGTCTTTTATTATTGTTCAATCGGATTATCATCGCAAGATCACATTGAAAAATCAACGTCATCATAGAGCGCAGTCCGGCGATTAACAAAATACATGCTATTTTCCAGTGCAGGCCCACAAAGGTAGCAGGGTTAAACACCTGAAAAGGGACCAGCATTAGAAACCTGAAAAGTTGTACTAACACAAAATTTGCCCTCACATTGCAATGGCAAAATTTCAGCTTCATTGTCTACCCCAAGAAGTTCATTTCGAATAGGCATTGGTTAATCATCAACCATTCAATCGGATGATCCTGATTACGGTCTGGATTCATGAAGGTCTGATAGGTGCATTCGTAAATTCTTTCTGCCACCGTTCGGATATTCCGCTGACAAGCACACGAAAGCAATGCCTAACTTGTAATCACGCAGTGTATTTGATGGGAAAATTGACTCTTTTTTACTAACTCACATGGTGAAACGGCGAATGCATGCACTGGAAATGACTTGACTACTCAGCACAAGGATTCCGTCGCTTGAATTTCGGGCGATCCGAGGATAAATGTATATCTCAACAGTAAATGTTGCTTTATCGTAGCAGAGAAGCCGGCAGTAGCAAAGGAAGGAGTGCCATTTGACTCCACCTTGAAAATAGATTCTTGGAGGTAAGTTTCCCCATGGCTTGATGGGTTTCCTTCTTCAGCTCCATACGGTCTGCTACCGACAGTAGTGTCCTTGACAGAGAGTCATGTTGCCTGGATCTAGGACCGAGTTCAGAGTGAGTGGAGCGGTATCTCCGAGTTCAAATGGCTTGTTTTTGGGCTGTCTCATTTATAGAACTGTTCCTGTGTTGAAGACATTCTCATGGCTTCAGATTGATGGACGAGACAAAATTTGGTGCGTCTTTCATACACATGATCATACCATTTTTTGCATTTTTGTCTGGGATTCACTATCCATTGTACCGGGACGTTAAAGGTATAAAAGACCGCTTTTACAGGCTTTGTGGCCCCAGCAAAAAGCAACCTTCGAGTCTCTGCACTAGCTTCAAATGTTCCCGAAAAACACCCTCACTGCTCTCGCTCTAATTTCAATGGCCTTTGGCCAGAATATCGGCACTAATCAGGCAGAGAATCATCCTGCTCTCTCCTGGCAGACTTGCACCGGCAGTGGAAGCTGCTCTAGCGTGAGTGGTGGCGCCGTTGTTCTCGACTCAAACTGGCGTTGGACTCACAACGTTGGTGGGTTCACCAACTGCTATACTGGCAACCTCTGGGACGCTACGCTCTGTCCCGATGGCGTGACTTGCGCTGCCAACTGTGCTATTGATGGTGCGGACTACGCTGGTACTTATGGTGTCACCACCAGTGGCAACGCTCTCACCCTCAAATTTGTCACCTTCGCGCAACAGAAGAACGTCGGTTCTCGAGTCTATCTCATGTCCGATAATACCCATTATCAGTTGTTCCAACTCCTGAACAAGGAGTTTACCTTCGACGTTGACTTGTCACAACTTCCTTGTGGTATTAATGGCGCCCTCTACTTCTCTGAGATGGATGCAGATGGTGGTCTCTCCCGTTTCTCGGGAAACAAGGCCGGTGCCCAGTATGGGACTGGCTATTGTGATTCGCAGTGCGCCAGGGATATCAAGTTTATTAACGGAGTCGTAAGTTTTCTTCATCTTCTTTGAATTTCAATACCAATACTGACATACCTGACCATAGGCCAACTCCGAGGGATGGGTTCCTTCGACGAGTGACCCTAATGCTGGTACTGGTAACTTCGGTACTTGTTGCAACGAGATGGATGTTTGGGAAGCAAACTCCAATGCTGCAGCCTTTACACCTCACTCTTGCAACGTTGATGGACAGACTAGGTGCACTGGAGAGGATTGTGCCATTCAAAGCCGCTATGACGGTCTCTGCGACCCTGACGGTTGTGACTTTAACTCCTTCCGTATGGGAGTTAAGAACTTCTACGGCTCTGGAATGACAGTCGACACAACCCGTCCATTCACAGTTGTCACTCAATTCCTCACTAACAACAATTCCACTTCCGGCACACTCTCCGAGATTCGCCGCCTGTATGTTCAGGATGGACGTGTCATCCAAAACTCCCAGACCAACATCCCGGGCATGAGCGATTTCGATTCTATCACCACTGACTTCTGTGATGCTCAGAAGCAAGCTTTCGGTGACACACCAAGCTTCCAACAACACGGTGGTCTTGCTAACATGAGCAAGGCTATGGCAAAGGGTATGGTTCTTGTCATGTCCCTTTGGGATGACCACTTTGCAGACATGCTGTGGCTCGACTCTGATTACCCCGTCGGTGCTGATGCCTCCCAGCCCGGTGTTGCTCGTGGGACTTGCGACCCGCAATCTGGCGACCCGTCCACTGTCGAAGGACAAAGCGCCAATGCACAAGTTACCTTCTCCAACATTCGTTTCGGCGATATTGGTTCGACCTTCCAGTGAAAAGTCAGTTGTTTTCTTAATTTCTGGTCTTAATTCACCAATACGTAGCATGCAGATACCCAGATCACGTTCAGTCATAAGGCCTGACTCATCCTGTCTTGTGTTTTGAAGTAGTCATATGTATCGTTTTGTAGCAATGTTCGTAGCAATGCTATTTATTCAAATGTATCATCGCTATCCTCAAGGCGCACAAATCCTGCCTTTTCTTCAGAACCTGAAGCGTCTGAAGTGTACTGCTTCAATTCTACCGTTACGTATGTATGTAACACTTCTGGTAAGGAAATCACAGTCCAAGTACTCTTGTGACTAAAAACAAGCTGGAATGCGCTCCAGCTAGAAGTGAATATTTTTCATCTAGAACAAGCGGTAGACACCTGCGAGAGGGGAGAAAACCTGCGCAGGAGGACAACAATGCAAGTCCATGAATGAGTTAGGATGGAAAAAATTCAGTGCACATATTATATATGCAAATCAAATGTCACGTGTACAGTTCTCACAACTCAGGTACCGAACCCGATTACTTGACTTCGCATTATAACCATCAGCTTCCCTATGCAGTATTTTTGAACATACATGGAAAGCCCAAAACGAAAATGAGAGCAAAGTATAAACAAGAACTTGGAGAATAAACAAATAACGAGCTAAATATATGCACCATAAGAGCCAGATAACCCTCGAAAACAAGTTCAGGATGGATTTTAATACCCAGTGCGGTCGAGAAGAACACTCATGCCCATGTTTTGTTGAAATTGAGGGAACCATTGATATCCAGCTACATTCGCAAATGTTATTGACTCACGACTATCAACAATCGCTGGGGGCGTACTTACTGTGGGATTGTCCCCAGTCATGTGTATTCGAACCACCACCAAGCATTTGCAAGAGGTAGTCATCTCCGTTCAAAGGAGGCATCAACATGTCAGACACAGTTCCGATTGATGGACCAACCCTCCCTGTCGTAGTCGCGTCCATGTAAGGCAGAGTAGGAGAAGTATCAAGCCCTGGGAAGTATGGATCGGTGGCACCAACTCCTACTGGTGCAAACATGTCAAACGAGGTCATTTCTTCTGAAGGTAGTGGAGATGGTGAACCACCAGATCGGATTGGCGATGAATAGTTTGACCTTGGAGCTAAAGATACATGGTCCAAGAGCTCTGGTGTTGTTCGAGTCGATTTCGTCATGCGTAAGTGTCGGGGGAACGGGTCTTGAAGGACCGGAGATTGGAGGAGATTGCGAAGGAACCGGGCATAAAGTCCAGGTCCATTTCGCTCATCAATAGCAATGGCCTCGGAACTGAGGAGTTCAACGACTTTCTGCACTAAACCTTTGATTTCCGTACGTGTCTCTGGGCTGAGGTGCGAAGCGAAGCGAGGTTGTAATAGCTTGGGGCCTTAAATCAGATCAAATAGAATTATAGATGTACAACCGCCTACCTTGATTAAGAAAGCAGAGGCGAAAGTTACAAAAATACTCTGAGCCTCCGGCCCATGACGCCACCAGAATACTGTACGGAAAGATAAATTAAGTTATCCATCAAGAATGGAAGGACAAACATTGATCGGGGCGGCATATATCGTCCAGCACAGCATGGACAACGTCGCGTGCCGCATTCAAGCACTGTGTCACATCAATTTAAGCATTCACGGGCAGAATCATGTACCTACCCGACTCAAGAAAGGGTTTTCTTCACTTGTATTCTTACGGAACGCATGCTGAAAACCGTACGAAAGTGCGATCAACCTGGAATAGCTATAGGCTAATCGAAGAAGCCCGATGCGGAATCGATTTTGGGGCACAGTCGTATCGGTTGTCGTCTTCAGCAGAGTGAACCACTGGTCACCGAGCAATTGCAGTTCATCATCGGTTGCGGTAGAGATGACTTCGAAATCCGCATTCTGAGCACAGATGAAGAAGAAATGAGCGGACTACGGGAAAACTATTCAGGGCTCATCGTACCTTGTTCAGTCCCGTTGGTTGTTCTGGATCATTGTAAATCTTCCCCATAAATGAGGCCATGACCCTCAATTCCGCGTTGTATGCACATATATGGATATCGAAGTGCTCGATATTGAATGGAGAGGTCTTATACCACTCTGTCGAATGGTTCGCTACGTAGTCAGCGTTGTTGATGATGGGCGGCTTGCCATATTGAGAGCCTGTGGATCGATCAAGGTTGAAGCAGTTAAGCCAGATACGAGTTCGATTTAGAGCCTCTCGTGCTTGCCGTTCATCACGAGGTTTGTCTTTGATAGGGATGTGAAGGTTCAGATCAGTGGCAATTCTGGGGGACACATGTTAAACGGTCGCAGTTTGGAATTTAGGCTTCTTACCTGATGGCTAAACCGAGGTATAACCAGCTTCGTTGCTCAGTCATTCGCCGGGTTGGGACAGGGTACAAGCTAAGTAGGATATAAGCAGCACACATATCAACACTTTTGTTTCCACTAATGAGTGCAGTCCCGGCCGCGAGTTGTGCATAATGCATCAGTTGAGTGTACAAATCGGAGGGACCTTCATAGAACCTTGAAGCGATAGCACAGACTTGGATGCGTCAGCTTCAATAGATTTGGAACTGACAACACTCACTAACTGTAAACAAAAACGAGCTCCTCACGGCTGTCAAGGGAGGTGTATAAAGTTTGGGGTCCAATAATGACGTGGAGTCATTCATCTTCTCGAAATATCTGAAGAAAATTCTAGGAATGCGAAAGCGACCCACATAAAATGAACTCTTACATTCTGAAAAGCTTTTCTGCGTCATTTATTGTTATCATACCACGGCTTAGGATGTGTGGTCCAGCCCATCGGACATTCTTAGCCTGTTCATCAACGTCTTTGTTTGCAGTTGCGTTAATGCGAGTATAACATGATATCAAGTGCACTTGCTTACTGGTAAAGTATGTCGAGCTGTTTATTCCTGTATTTTCGGGGTTTTGATCGTTGGGATTGCTGATTAGACTCAGTTTTCCCATGAGCCCCCATGGTGCTGCCTCTGTGGGAAGGTTGGGTGGTTTGTCACTAGGAGCTTTCTTTATGGGACTTAAATTTCGTCCTTCGAGGTCAAAATTTTGCATGGTACCGTCCTCGGTAGATCCTAAGCCAGAATCTTCTCCATTATCTTGTAGGTCATCAGGGTCAACATCTTCGTCGCTTTCCCATCCGGCCGCAACGCCGACAAGATAGCTCTTGGATATAGAGTTGCCGAACTGCAGGAAGCTTTCCTTGGCCTGGGCTAACCAATTTTCGATTGCCCAGTTGCCCCCACCGAAAGTAAGATCACCGGAAAAAGCTCCTGTATTGTCGGTGCTATCCCCTTCCGTTGATTTGATAGAGGTTTGCAAGATAACTGATGAGTTCTCTAGATTAGGGGGCTGCCCTTGTGACCTTTGTACTGCTTCAAGCTGGGAAATAAGCTTATTAATTTGTTCTGCCTGGGCGCGAATCTGATTGACGAGGTGTTCTCGCTTACTATACGACCGTTAAGAGACCACGAATTAAATTGAGAGTGAAGTGCTTACGGAGGAACTCGACGCTTTTTCCTGCCTGGAATAGCACACTCATGACCCCCGTTAAGGCATCGTTTACAAGTTTCTTGATCTGTTATGAACTCGCATTTGACCTTGAGGCTTTTACAACGGGCACATGCGCCACCGCTGAAGGCCGGGAAATGAGTTCAGGATGATGAAGAATAGCATGTACTTACTGTCTTCTCCCACTCTCTTTTTCTGGGCTGACCTCTCCAGTGAAGTCGGGATCCTCTTGACTGCCTAAAGGCCGCAGGCGCTTCGATTGGTGAAACGTACCTCCTGGCTGAGATGGAGAGGGTAACTGAGACTGCACCACTTCAAAAGAATCATCCAGCATGCTATGAATTATTTGCGAGGAACCAGCGTTCAGAGGAAGATTAGAAGAAGTTTGGGGCGAGTCGAAATTATAGACTTGTGTATGATTCTCGTTATGAGGATTAACTGCTCCGGCATATTGCCTGGTTTGATGAGTATCAACGAAACTATTTGGAAGGGTCGAGGAATTCTGCAGGTAGAGACTGGGGAGATGATGAAGTTGTTGTGATTGCTGGGAATCACTGCTCGGGTAGAGACTCAAGTCCGCCTGTGGCGCATCGAAGCCATTGCTCTGAGGCCACTGGTTGTAAGGCCTAGACGACATGAAAAGACGAGATCCAGAGGTATGCTATGATGGCGGAAGGCAAAAGAAGGCGGGACTTCTGTGGCAAGCTGTAAAGAGTGATCCAAAGAACCTGATAGTTAAGATTGATCGCTATCATCTCATCAACTACTCTTCCCACCCTTCACTTGCGATATCATAAGGGATATCATAAGCTCATAAGCTGCTCCTGTAAGGAATCTTCCCCAATGACTGTCTGCATTTTTAGCCATCTTTACTAATGATTCCAATTGGTTATCCGATCCTGTCGCAAGTCAGGTAACTGCATTTTGATCATCGCCTCAGACATTCTAGCAGTCTGCGTCCACAGACCATAGTACCTCTTGTGACATCGGGAGAGATGGTACTTCCCTACCGCACTAAGTCCACTTAATGAATAGTCTAGCCAGCGGTCGCCATGGCAAGATTCTACCTCACCGGGCCTGCTAAGGTTGTTTACATAGATGCTGCTCAGTTGAATGGTCTAGTCCAACTTATCTTAAATAATACTTGGTTACTTCTCTGATCTTGTTCTTCTGAAGAGAAGTCCTTGGATATTTTCAGAAGATTACAAGTCTAAGCTCAAACTCATGGAGTACCTATATTTCGGTGCAGGATAAAAATGAAAAGTCCTCAGTGTGTAATTGGTGTAATTGGTCAGGAAGTTATTATTGCCCTTCAAATCAAAAGACTCATGATATGATCTTTTGGAAAACGGATAATTTACGAGCGCACAATTCTGTGGGAAAGGAAAAGGCATTCCACGTATTTGAATGATGGGCATTTGACTTCTCTGGATGATAGACTGCGACTTTTGCACTGGTCCAATACAGCTGAATAATATTTCAAGCCCATTGTAGGTTAAAAAAAGGTGGGGTAAGGCTAGGCATTGGTCTATTCTGCCCTTGCTCTTTAGTCAAGGGTAGGGTAGGGATAAGGATAGATATACCGAGGGGGTATCCTTGATGGGCCCTGATTTGCACTAATGTATTTGTTATTACAGTTAGTATATGAGCAAGAGTCATAGTGGCGGGGCCCGCAGTAGATCTAACAGAACTACCCTCAATGACAAAAATGTCTCTATCAGCCCCAAGATACCTGGAAGACAGCAATCAGATCATTTATTCAAGTACATGATTTCTCACAGGAGAATATCTCTAATTTGAACACTAGATTCCCACTCACTCCTGAGCTGGCCAATTGGCCAGCGCATCCTAAATATAGCACCCTAATATGCTTAGTCTGCTATTTGACATGACACGTATGTAGCTGTCAACATGACTGACAATGACAACATGAACCAAACATAAACTTGACGACCAAATGTTCACTGGATGATGGCGCACAAGCAGCATAGATACAAATTTGGCAGTCGTTGTCAAAAAATTTCTGAGCACAGGCATCATCACCTGAGTATCAGAACTCTGCGGTTAGTTTCTCACGCCAGAATGTCCATCCAGGCACTGATTTGTCGGTCGAGCGGTCGAGCGGACCGTAGTAGGATGAATCCTACATCAAAACCACTGCATGTTAATAGGGAACCATACAAGAAAAATGAGAAGGAAGAGGACAAAGGTTGAAAGGGAGGATATTACAAAAAGAAGAATTGAATAAGATCCTCAAATTACTCTCCAGTCGTAGTGGTATGTACTGGGGAATGGAAACAAGATAAAATTCAAGTTAATAAGCTTCAGGGCAAATACAGAAAGTCACGACCAGCAGATGCGTGACAAGTTCAAGAAAAGTTGAAACGAAAGAGCACCAGGCGAACGATATACCGAGTACCGTTAATGATAAGTACTTTATAAAAGATAATAAGAATAAAAAGAAAAGAATACATCACCGAGCTGTACGATCTGATTCAGCAGTGACAAACGACTCAAATGTCGATGTTGAATGGACGGGAGTAAGAGGGGGGAGGGGGAAGTCCTTGGAAATGTCAAGACTCTCTGTAGCATCACTATAGTCCGACGTGGTCGAATGGACCGAAGATATCCTCAAGCGAGCTTGCACCTCTTCTTCTGTGGCGGCACCATCAAGCGCAGCAATTAATGAGGCCATGGCATTCGCTGTCGAAGAAGTTGAAGAAGAGGCATTGTGAACTACGGGCTGTGAGGAGACAGCAGGAGAGGTGGGAGCAGCATAGGTCTGTGTCACGGTCGGCAAGAAACCAGCATCAATGGATACATTCTCATCATCAAATGGATCTATGGCTCTGCCTTTACCCTTATCAACCTTTGGTACAGGAACAGATGGTGGAATAGACTCGCTGATACTACCTGCCCTTGAGGCCTTTGACCGGATGGAATTTGACCGTCGCCTTGACATATCTCTCTGAGCACTGAAAAAGGGATTCCCATAACTCCTGCGCCTCTCAGGGCCGGCAGGTTTATTTTCATCTGCGAAAGGATCGGCGACCTCTGGATTGTGGCTTTCCATATTGATGATTTCTGCACTCTCCCAATGATACTGAGGAGAAGCAGTTACGGGAGGAGTCGGAATAGCCATGTTTAGAGAAGGAGACATTGAACCGGAAATGCGTTCTGATTGTGTTCGTGTGGATAAGAAAGAACTCTGTACCTCGTTCCAGGTATTACCAGCCGTAAAAGACTTGGAAGTGGGCATGGAAGCTTTGTCCTGCTCGTTATTGGGAAAGGAGAATTGCTGTGAGAATGGCTCTGACATCTCAAATTGTCCAGGTTCCTCCTCAAAATGAGTGTGTGCCGTTCGGACACTCGGAGATTTCTTGAACATGGTAAGTTTCTCCATGGGACCGACGGACTCTTCTGTCTTTGTCTGACCTGCCCATCTGTTGTCTGAATTTCTGTCTTCGGCCTTGTCCAATGATTCTCTATGGGAAAGGCGTCGTGGCAAATCGGCGCGAGCATTGGCAAGGCCACGACCCTTGGTGCGGTAATGTGCTTTGAGAGAGCGATGGTAGCGACGATAAAACCACAGACCCAGACAAACGAGTGCAAGTGCACCAATAAAGGCAGCCACGCAAGAACCAACGACTGTGCTCACAGAAATCGGCGCCGCTGTGTTGGAGGAAGCTGATATGGAAGACGATTGAGGGGATGAAGTGAGTGAGGGAATAGCTGTAGGGGAAAGGGTGATGGTGGGTGTGAAACCAGAGGCGAGCTGGGGAGCAGTGCTGAATCCTCCGCCTGGCGCGACATCAGTGTCTAATTGGAGTGTTGGAGCTAGCGTCCCTTCATCGGGATCGACGGTAAGAGCAGATCCTCCAATACCGGAAGCTGTGGGTGCTGCGCCTGGAACCTGGCGCTGGGTCACTGTATGGTTTTTCCGCCGCAGCAGACCCATTAAAGAAAAAGAAAGACAGAAAGAGCGACTGTAGGTGATAAACTCGACTGGGGAGTCAATCATCACAACGTGACACTCGTAACCCATCACTACAACCACTCCCACACCATCAGAACTCCGAATATAGTCCTGCTCAAAGCGAATTAAGCTCAAACGTAAACCCAGGTTTAAGACCATTGTCGAAACTAGCTTGAATCACAGCAAGTAAGCCCGACGCGACTTGTCCGTGTAATTAATTCTATTATAAGAGTGCGCTGTTGTTAGGGGCACCCGAAAAGAATCCCGAGCTGGGCATTTCTACACGCCCAGGATGCACAGTCACTAGTCCTCAGTCTCTCCTCTGACGTGCACTGGCCTCGCATTTTGACCATTCCGCTCTTTGACTTCTAACAGCTCTTGCTTTTGATATAACCACTCGTCATGTCTAGTGCTGCTGTCTCTGCTACTCCTGTTGCTGCCCTCCAAGACAACGATGGCGGAATCTCCGCAATGTACATTATAGGTTTTTCAATCGTAGGAGCAGCTCTCCTGGTTTTGATTTTGTGGTTTTCTATCCACTTTTGTCGCAAATGGTCCGCCAAACGGCGTCAAGACCAACTAGGCGCAGCTTTCCTTTCTGTGCGTGGCTTGGTGAAAGACGAACTGACTCATCGTGAAAAATATTCTTCTTTGTGCGTCATAGTTCCTTTGGATATAAAATGAACGAAACCGATCTCAAGCTGGTATCCAGGCAAATCCCTTTGTTCTCACGAAATAACCTGTCTTCGCAAGTTGTGTTCCCTATCAAGGCCCATATCAAGCCATCGTCAGAACAGTTCGGAGCTGAACGTCATTACATCACACATCATCTCTTACCTGACAACACTCCTAAACCATTCTCCCCTACTGTCCCTTCTCCTTCTCCTGCACTAATCTCGGACAGCGAGTGGCCGGCTGTTGCAAGAAGTTCTTACGCAAGTTCTCGCCTGTCACGTTTCTCCGTCTTTTCAGTCGCATCATCTGTCAACGAAGTCATTGTCTCAACCACATCCGGCGGAGGTTTCGGACGCTCAATCCGCAAAGTCAGGCAAACTTTCAATCCTATTCTTCCAGATGAGCTGTTCATCGCCTTGGGTGAACCATTGATCATACTGCAATCATTTGATGATGGTTGGTGTGTCGTCGGAAGGGAAGGTGGAATATTGACGTCACAGCCGAAGGGTCATGATGGGATTGGTCCAACAAGTGGTGGTACCGTCCATTTGGGGATGGTTCCCGCCTGGTGTTTCTTGAAACCTGTGAAAGGACTTCGAGCTGAAAGACCGGTGAGGAGCAGTAGCTTCAATGTGACGGTACAAATCATCAGACCAGGGGTAAATCGAAATGACACGATTTTGTGGTCGAATTTCTGACTCTGCCCTATGTCCTCGCTTCTCTGACCTCGTGTTTTGTCTTCATTTTTCAAATGATCTCTGTCTTTCACGATCAGCCTATTCGGTTCTCATATCCTTTCCTTCGTTTTTCTCCAAGACACCGCTCATGCCCATGGGCGGTTGGAGTTGGACTGTTTATCGTTATCCCGGCGGTATATCGCGCGATGTTGGTCCATCGCTTGATGTATCTAGCCTGACTCCTGTATTATGTTTATCTTCGCTGTCGCTTCTTTGTGTACGATACATTTTATATCAAAGTCACAACTTGTTGTCTTCATGCCCAGCTGTTTGTTCTTGTTCTCTGTGTGCATGTACTTTTCCTAATCAGAGTTGTTACAGAGTAGTAATCTACTGATTACATCTGAGCTCCTGGCGTAAACCACTGTATAATACCCGCCTTCGACATAGCAATGACTTTGGACGGACTGCTGCGGCGTATGCTGGCTGTTCGGCTATGATTTAGCTTCCATGAATTCTGAGAGGAGCCTATCTATGACATCAAAAGACTGTGAGAGTGAGAGGGAATTGACTGGAGTTTGTGAATTCGCAAGGAAGGTTACGAAAAATCTTCCATAGAGCCAAAGATTTTCCTGATGGTTCATTTTGGTAATAACATGTTCCTAGATTCAATTTCAGCCAATGTAAAGTGATTTTCAACTGTTATTCCACGTCGCATGATGTCATTGGTTCATGGACAAAAGTTGTACCTCGCGATCCTGTCCTCAATGGTGGTCTAGGGTGAATGTTGGAGTATGAGCCGCCACCCTGGTGAACAACAAATCACAATTGATTCATGGCATTTAACCCAGACCCGCGTTTTCAATAGAGAGCTGGTGAGATTTTTTGAAGGGAAGCACTGTTCAGATATCGAGTACCATACTAAAAATAAGTTATGTTGTTCAATCTAGTTCAGGTGTCTCATCTTATGATATTGGATAGGAATAAAACCTCTATTTAGAGACAGGACTCATTGCAAACACACAATGTTTCACTCCACTTGCTAAATCTAAGATCAACCAATACATCAAAACATAATTTCGTATAAACTGAGGACGTATCGAAGGTTCGTGAACCTTTGACAGATCATTTTCTCACAGAATACAATCGATAGGGGAGGGTAAGGGTACAAACGGATAGTGAATACACTACCTATATACCCGTATCTTCATCATGGAATGTAGCTACCAATATCCATAAACAAATAGATTGATTTTATCATGTGCATCGCGCAGGCTCGCATGAGTCCAACACAGAGCCCGTCAGAGAATTTTATAAGAATAGAACTACACGCGTGATATCCCGCTGTAGAGTCACGTTGATGGTTGATATCCGTTCAAC